>Ga0007825_1000047_pt1 | contig 39170 bp, 25 predicted proteins | sample CryBogCBE13Jul09_FD_71229 | JGI IMG/M metagenome (GOLD analysis project Ga0007825, IMG submission 71229) | Freshwater microbial communities from Crystal Bog, Wisconsin, USA - CBE13Jul09 | ecosystem: Environmental > Aquatic > Freshwater > Lake | place: Crystal Bog, Wisconsin, USA | collected... | reverse complement strand
CGTAACTTAATGCCAAACCCTAAAACTGGTACTGTAACAAATGATGTTGCAGCAGCAGTAAACGAGGTAAAAGGTGGTAAGATTGCATTTAAAGTTGATAAGGCTGGTATCGTGCATGCATCAATTGGTCGTGTATCTTTCTCTGCAGATAAAATTGCGGAGAACAGTGCTGAATTAATTAATGCAATCGTTAAGTTGAAACCATCTGCTTCAAAAGGTACTTACCTTAAAGCAGTAAGCATGGCTTCTACAATGAGTGCTGGTATTGCATTAGAAACTAAATCATTAATCAACTAGTCCTGGTGATCCGCAAGGAAATGACCCAGGTAATTAAATAAAATTAGTTATGACCAAAGATCAAAAAAACGAAGTGATTGAAATCCTTAAAGGAAAATTCAGTCAATATAATAACTTCTATATCACAGACACAGAATCTTTGAGCGTAGAACAAATCTCTAATTTACGTCGTTCTTGTTTTAACAAGGAAGTAGAAATGAAAGTGGCTAAAAACACTTTGATTCGTAAAGCATTAGAAGGTTTAGACAGCGAAAAATATTCAGGTTTGTTTGATTCATTAAACAATGTAACTGCATTGATGTTCTCTGAAAATCCTAAAGATCCAGCTGTGATTTTGAGTGCATTCAGAAAAGAAAATGCGGGTGATAGACCAACATTAAAAGCTGCTTTTATTAACGGCGATATTTTTGTAGGTGATCAATCATTAGTTGCATTAACAAACATTAAAACTAAGAACGAGCTTATTGGTGAGGTTATTGGATTATTACAATCTCCAGCTAAGCGCGTAATTGCAGCTTTATTAAACCATGCTGAAGAAGGCGCGAAAGCGACTGATGGGGGCGAAGCCCTTGCAAAAGCTGAAACTGAAGTAGTAGCGGCTGCCATCGAAGTGGCAGGCGAAACTGCGCAAGCAGCAGCGGTTGAAGTAGCAGTAGCAGAGGCTCCAGCAGAAGCAGTAGCAGAAGCTCCAGCAGCTGAAGCAGCAGCTCCAGAAGCAGCGCCAGAAGCGTAGTTTTAACCTTTTGATGAAAGAGGAAATTTTCATCAACAACAGAGTTAATTTCAGAAGACTCGAATGAGTTTCTGTTTTTATATTGTTACATAATTTTTTTAAACCTTCCGCTGGAGCATATGCTTTGAAAGCGGAAAAAATTGAAACAAAATGGCAGACGTAAAACAATTAGCTGAACAATTAGTAAGCTTAACAGTAAAAGAAGTTCAAGAATTAGCAGACGTATTAAAAGCTGATTACGGTATCGAACCAGCAGCAGCAGCAGTAGTAGTTGCAGCAGGTGGTGGTGCAGGTGAAGCAGCAGCTGAGAAAACAGCATTTGATGTTATCTTAGTAAGCGGTGGTGCTAGCAAATTGAACGTAGTTAAAATCGTTAAAGATTTAACTGGTCTTGGTTTGAAAGAAGCTAAAGACTTAGTAGATGGCGCTCCAAAAGCAATCAAAGAAGGTGTTTCTAAAGCAGAAGCTGACGAAATCGCTGGTAAATTGAAAGAAGCTGGTGCTGAAGTTGAAGTAAAGTAATTTACTCGACTTAGGTCATCCTTATATAATTAGCCCTGGAATTTATTCCGGGGCTTTTTTTGTCCAATCGTTAACGAATCCCTAAATTTTGACTAAATAGGTTAGAAGGGAATAATACATATTAAAAATAGTATAATTAAAATATATTGCAAATCAATAATATATGATAAATAAATTTTCATAATACGACAATCTGTCCAAATAGGGCATTTTTTTGAAAAAAACTTTCAAAATCAAGGGTTTTGGTACAAAATTTGTTTTTAAATGTCCCTTCCTTTCCTTAACTTTGCAATCCTTTATTTTGGGCATATTGTCTATTGATCGAATACGGTGGCCACGTATCTGTATCAGTTGATAGTCAATATTTGAGCACAATGCTACCAAATATTTTATTGCAATAAAACCTGGTTTATACCGTATGTCTACAACAACATTGAACAACAGGCACAACTTTGGTAAGATTAAACATATCGCCGAAGCACCAGACTTACTTGACATTCAGTTAGAATCTTTCAAAGAATTCTTTCAGTTAGAAACAACTCCCGACAGAAGAAACGTAGAAGGTTTGTTCCGTGTGTTTAAGGAAAATTTTCCTATCACGGATACAAGAAACATTTTCGTTTTGGAATTCTTGGATTATTTTATCGATCCACCACGTTACACTATTGATGAGTGTATGGAGCGTGGATTAACATATGCTGTTCCATTAAAAGCTAAATTAAGATTAAGCTGTAATGATGAAGAGCACGTTGATTTCCAAACCATCGTACAGGATGTATTCTTAGGAAACATTCCTTACATGACTCCAAGAGGAACCTTTGTGATTAATGGTGCTGAGCGCGTTGTCGTTTCTCAGTTACATCGTTCACCAGGTGTATTCTTTGGTCAATCAACTCACCCTAACGGAACTAAGATTTATTCTGCTCGTGTAATTCCTTTCAAAGGAGCATGGATGGAATTTGCTACAGATATTAACAACGTGATGTATGCGTACATCGATCGTAAGAAAAAATTCCCTGTAACAACTTTATTACGTTCAATTGGTTTTGAAACAGATAAAGATATCTTGGAATTATTTGGTATGGCTGATGAAGTTAAAGCAGATAAAAAAACTTTAGCAAACCATATTGATAAAAAATTAGCAGCACGCGTTTTAAGAACTTGGGTTGAAGATTTCGTTGATGAAGATACTGGTGAAGTAGTAAGCATCGAAAGAAACGAAATTGTTTTAGAGCGTGATACTGTATTAGATGAAGCAGCAGTTAACCTAATTGTTGAAATGGGTGTTAAGAGCGTGTTCATTCAAAAAGAAGACGTTGGTGGTGACTATGCAATTATCTACAACACATTAAACAAGGATACTTCTAACTCTGAGTTAGAGGCGGTTCAACATATTTACAAGCAGTTACGTGGTGCTGATGCTCCAGATAACGAGACTGCTCGTGGTATCATTGACAAATTATTCTTCTCTGACAAGCGTTATGATTTAGGAGAGGTTGGTCGTTATAAGATCAACAAAAAATTAGGTCATGACTTAACGCAAGAAAAGAAAGTATTGACTAAAAATGATATCATTGAAATCATTAAGTACTTAGTACGTTTAACAAATGCGAAAGCAGAGATTGATGATATCGATCACTTAAGCAATCGTCGTATTCGTACAGTAGGAGAGCAATTGTATGCTCAATTCGGTGTAGGTTTAGCGCGTATGGCGCGTACTATCCGTGAGCGTATGAACGTACGTGATAACGAGGTATTTACTCCAGTTGATTTGATCAATGCGAGAACACTATCTTCTGTTATTAATTCATTCTTCGGAACTTCTCAGTTATCTCAATTCTTAGACCAAACAAATCCATTGAGTGAAATCACGCATAAGCGTCGTGTTTCCGCATTAGGACCCGGCGGTTTAAGTCGTGAGCGTGCTGGTTTCGAGGTGCGTGACGTACACTATTCTCACTACGGTCGTCTTTGTACAATTGAAACACCAGAAGGACCAAACATTGGTTTGATTTCTACTTTGTGTGTACACGCAAAGATCAACGATATGGGCTTTATTGAAACTCCATACCGTAAAGTAGAGAATGGTAAAGTAAACTTAAAAACATTAACTTATTTAAGTGCTGAGGAAGAGGATAGTGCAAGAATTGCGCAGTCTAACTCTCCATTAAATGAGAAAGGCGAATTTGAATTGGAAAAAGTTGTTTCTCGTGAAACTGGTGACTTCCCAATTTTAGATAAAGCGGATGTTCAATATATGGACGTTGCTCCTAACCAAATTGTTGGTTTGAGTGCGTCTTTAATTCCTTTCTTAGAGCATGATGATGCTAACCGTGCGTTGATGGGATCAAACATGCAACGTCAAGCGGTTCCATTAATTCGTCCAGAAGTACCTATCGTAGGAACTGGCTTAGAAGGAAAAGCAGCTCGTGATGCGAGAATTCAAATTCACGCAGAAGGAGATGGTGTTATTGAATTCGTTGATGCAAACGAAATTCATGTTCGTTACAACCGTAATGAAATGGATCGTTTAGTAAGCTTTAACGAAGACTTAATTGTTTACAAATTAACTAAGTTCATAAAAACCAACCAATCAACTTGTATCAACTTAACGCCTTCTGTAAAGAAAGGACAGAAAGTGAAAAAAGGTGATTTCTTAACGGAAGGTTATGCAACACAAGGTGGTGAAATCGCATTAGGACGTAACTTACAAGTAGCGTTCATGCCATGGAAAGGATACAACTTTGAGGATGCGATTGTAATTAGTGAAAGAGTGGTACGTGAAGATTTATTTACATCAATTCACATTGATGAATATGAATTAGAAGTACGTGATACTAAATTAGGAGAAGAAGAATTAACTTCTGACATTCCTAACGTATCAGAGGAAGCAACAAAAGATCTTGACGAACATGGTATCATCAGAATTGGTGCTGCTGTGAAAGAAGGAGATATTTTGATTGGTAAAATCACTCCAAAAGGTGAGTCAGATCCAACTCCAGAAGAAAAATTATTGCGTGCCATCTTTGGTGACAAAGCGGGTGATGCAAAAGATGCTTCATTGAAAGCTGCTAATGGAACGGAAGGTGTTGTTATCGACAAAAAATTATTCCAACGTGCTAAGAAAGATAAGAGTGGTAAGGTTCGTGAAAAAGCATTGTTAGATAAAGTAGAAAAGCAACACGAAGAAAATGAAACTTCATTAAAAGATTTGTTAATTGAAAAATTACAAACTTTATTAAAGGATCATACCACTCCAGGTGTAGTAAACAATTTTGGTGAAACATTAATTTCTAAAGGAAGCAAATTCAATGCTAAAAATTTAGCAGCGATTGACTACCAAAATGTGAATCCATTAGGATGGACTGGTGATAAGAAAGCCGATGATTTAATCAATGTTTTATTACACAACTATAGCATTAAATACAACGAAGAATTAGGTCGTTACAAGCGTGAGAAATTTAATATTTCAATCGGTGATGAATTACCAGCAGGTGTATTGAAATTAGCTAAAGTATACTTAGCTGTTAAGCGTAAGTTGAAAGTGGGTGATAAGATGGCGGGCCGTCACGGTAACAAAGGTATTGTTGCTAAAATTGTTCGTCAAGAGGATATGCCATTCATGGAAGACGGTACTCCAGTAGATATCGTATTGAACCCATTGGGTGTACCTTCTCGTATGAACTTAGGACAGATCTATGAAACCATCTTAGGATGGACAGGTAAGAAGTTAGGCGTGAAATTTGCTACACCAATCTTTGATGGTGCAAGCACACAACAAATCGAAGATTTGTGTGATGAAGCAGGCATTCCAAATAACGGACATACTTACTTATATGATGGTGAAACTGGAGATAGATTTGACCAAAAAACTTCTGTGGGTGTGATCTACATGATCAAATTACACCACATGGTTGATGATAAGATGCACGCACGTTCTATCGGACCATACAGCTTGATTACTCAACAACCATTGGGCGGTAAGGCTCAATTTGGAGGTCAACGTTTTGGTGAGATGGAGGTATGGGCATTAGAAGCATATGGTGCATCTAATATCTTACAAGAATTATTGACACTTAAATCAGATGATATCATTGGCCGTGCTAAAACGTACGAGGCAATTGTTAAAGGAGAAAATATTCCTAAAGCAGGTATCCCTGAATCTTTCAATGTATTAGTACATGAGTTGAGAGGCTTAGGATTAGATTTAAAATTTGATTAATTTTTGTAACAGAAATAATCATCGACTAACACCAAATTCTTAAATAATGTTCCGGTGTAAAAGCCGGAACAAAATGAATAAATAATATGGCATTCAAAAAAGAGAATAGACAACGTCCAGCTTTTTCGCAAATCACGATTAGTTTGGCATCTCCAGATAGCATCTTGGAGAGAAGCTTTGGAGAAGTGTTGAAACCAGAAACCATTAACTACCGTACTTATAAGCCGGAGCGTGATGGTCTTTTCTGTGAGCGTATTTTTGGTCCAGTAAAGGACTACGAGTGTGCTTGTGGAAAATATAAGCGTATCCGTTATAAGGGTATCGTTTGTGATCGTTGTGGTGTGGAAGTAACAGAGAAAAAAGTACGTCGTGAGCGTATGGGTCACATCAAATTGGTGGTGCCTGTAGTACACATTTGGTACTTTAAATCTTTACCAAACAAGATTGGATATTTATTAGGAATGAGTTCTAAGAAATTAGAAACCATTATCTATTATGAGCGTTATGTAGTAATCCAACCAGGTATCAAAGATGATATGAAAGTGGGTGACTTATTAACTGAGGAAGAGTACTTAGATTTATTAGATACTTTACCAAAAGACAATCAATATTTACCTGATGATGATGCGCAAAAATTCATTGCTAAAATGGGTGCTGATGCAGTTCATGATTTATTAGGTTTATTAGATTTAGATGAATTAAGTTTCTCTTTACGTAACCAAGCAGCCAACGAAACTTCTCAACAAAGAAAAGCAGATGCTTTAAAGCGTTTGAGTGTTGTTGAATCTTTCCGTGAAGCAAAAACACATATCACTAACCAACCAGAGTGGATGGTGATGAAATATATTCCAGTTATTCCACCAGAATTACGTCCATTGGTGCCATTAGATGGTGGCCGTTTTGCGTCTTCTGATTTGAATGACTTATATCGTCGTGTAATTATCCGTAACAATCGTTTAAAGCGTTTGTTGGAAATTAAAGCACCTGAAGTAATCTTACGTAACGAAAAGCGTATGTTACAAGAGGCGATCGATTCTTTATTCGATAACTCTCGTAAATCTAATGCAGTTAAAGCAGAAGGTGGACGTGCTTTAAAATCTTTATCTGATGTATTGAAAGGTAAACAAGGTCGTTTCCGTCAAAACTTATTAGGTAAGCGTGTGGATTATTCTGGACGTTCTGTAATCGTTGTAGGACCTGAATTAAAAATGCACGAGTGCGGATTACCAAAAGATATGGCTGCGGAATTATTTAAGCCATTTATTATTCGTAAATTAATTGAAAGAGGTATCGTTAAAACAGTGAAGTCTGCTAAGAAATTAGTGGATAAAAAAGAAGCTGTGATTTGGGATATCTTAGAAAATATTTTGAAAGGACATCCAGTAATGTTAAACCGTGCCCCAACATTGCACCGTTTATCAATACAAGCTTTCCAACCTAAATTGGTGGAAGGTAAAGCGATTCAATTACACCCATTAGTTACCTCTGCGTTTAACGCCGATTTCGATGGTGACCAAATGGCGGTGCACGTTCCATTAAGCCACGCTGCTATCTTGGAAGCACAGTTATTGATGTTGTCTTCTCATAACATCTTGAACCCACAAAATGGTACGCCAATCACCCTTCCTTCTCAGGACATGGTGTTAGGTTTATACTATATTACAAAGGGTAAAAAATCAATGGGTGATTTAGTAGTAAGAGGTGAGGGTAAAGCGTTCTACAACTTAGACGAGGTTATCATCGCTTACAATGAAAACATAATTGATTTACATGCAAATATTCGCGTTAAAACGAATGTGCGTGAAAACGGACAATTGGTAAATAAATTAATCGAAACTACAGTAGGTCGTGTGTTGTTTAATCAATTCACTCCAAAGCCAGTAGGTTTCGTAAATCAATTGTTAACTAAGAAATCTTTAAGAGATATCATTGGTGACATTATTAAAATCACGGATGTTCCTACAACTGCTAAATTCTTAGATGATATTAAAACATTAGGATTTAGAATGGCGTTCCGTGGTGGTTTATCATTTAACGTAAATGACTTAGTTGTTCCTGAAGCAAGACACCAATTATTGGAGAATGCAAAAGTAGAAGTGGAAGAAGTTTGGGAAAACTACAACATGGGTCTTATTACAAACAACGAGCGTTATAACCAAGTTATTGATATCTGGGGTCGTGTGGATACAAGAATCACAGATACTTTAATTCGTGAAATGGCTACTGATAAGCAAGGTTTCAACTCAGTTTACATGATGTTGGATTCTGGAGCGAGAGGTAGTAAAACACAGGTTAAGCAGTTGGTAGGTATTCGTGGATTGATGGCTAAACCTCGTAAGAGTGGTAGTACAGGATCTGAGGTAATTGAGAATCCAATCTTATCTAACTTCAAAGGTGGATTGAATGTCTTGGATTACTTTATCTCAACACACGGTGCGCGTAAAGGTCTTGCGGATACGGCGTTGAAAACTGCGGATGCGGGTTACTTGACTCGTCGTTTAGTAGACGTTTCACAAGACGTTGTAATCTCTGAAGAAGATTGCGGAACATTACGTGGTATTGCAACAAGTGCATTAAAAGACAACGAAGATATCATTGAACCATTAGCAGATAGAATTGAAGGACGTACTTCATTACATGATGTATTTAATCCAATCACAAACGAATTAATCGTTGCTGCTGGTGAGGAAATTACCATTGACGAAGCACGTGCTATTGAAGATGCTGCTATTGAAACGGTTGAAATCCGTTCTGTATTAACATGCGAAAGCAAGCGTGGTGTTTGTGTTAAATGTTATGGTAGAAACTTAGCAACTGGATATATCACACAAAAAGGAGATGCAGTAGGTATTATCGCTGCACAATCAATTGGTGAGCCAGGTACGCAGTTGACATTACGTACGTTCCACGTGGGTGGTGTTGCCGGATCATCTTCAGTTGAATCTAGCTTAAACGCTAAGTTTGATGGTACGATCCAATTTGATGGATTACGTACTGTTGACACTTTAAATAACGAAGGCAATAAAGTTAAAGTGGTAATTGGCCGTACAGGTGAAGTAAGAATTATGGACGTTAAGAACGACCGTTTAATGATTACGAACAACGTTCCTTATGGTGCAATATTAGCTGTTAAAGATGGTGCACAAGTTAAAAAAGGAGATGTGATTTGTACTTGGGATCCATTCAACAACGTTATCGTTGCTGAGCAAAATGGTAAAATCAAGTTCGAAAATATTACTGAAGGATTCACTTACCGTGATGAAGCGGATGAACAAACAGGTCACCGTGAAAAAGTGGTTATTGAATCTAAGGATAAAACAAGAATCCCTACAATTATCTTAGAAGGTGGAAAAGACAACAAGCATTATAACTTACCAGTAGGTTCTCACATCGTTATCGAAGAAGGTGTGGAAGTGAAAGCAGGTCATGTGTTGGTTAAAATTCCAAGAGTATTAGGTAAGTTAAAGGATATCACGGGAGGTTTACCTCGTGTAACTGAATTATTCGAAGCAAGAAATCCAGGTAACCCTGCGATTGTTTGTGAGATTGATGGTATCGTTGCATTTGGTAACATTAAGCGTGGTAACAGAGAAATTATTGTGGAGTCTAAAGATGGTATGGTTAAGAAGTACTTAGTACCATTAACACGTCAAATCTTAGTACAAGACAGCGATTTCGTAAAAGCAGGTTCTCCATTATCTGATGGTCAAATTGCACCAGCTGATATCTTAGCAATTAGAGGTCCATATGCAGTACAAGAATACGTTGTGAATGAAATCCAAGAGGTTTACCGTTTACAAGGTGTAAGAATCAATGACAAACACATTGAAGTAATTGTTCGTCAAATGATGAAGAAGGTAGAGATTGTAGATGCAGGAGATACTAAATTCTTAGAGGAGGACTTAGAAGATCGTTTTGACTTTATCGACGAGAATGACAGAATATTTGATAAGAAAGTAGTTACTGAAGCAGGAGAAAGTACTAAATTAAAAGCTGGACAAATTGTAACAGTACGTGAATTAAGAGAAGAGAATTCTATCTTAAGACGTAATGACAAAAAATTAGTTGAGGTTCGTGATGCGAAACCAGCTACTGCTCGTCCAGTGTTATTAGGTATTACTAAAGCTTCATTGGGTGTACAAAGCTGGATCTCAGCTGCGTCCTTCCAAGAGACTACAAAAGTATTGAGCCAAGCCGCAATTCAAGGTAAGGTAGATATGATGTTAGGCTTGAAAGAGAACGTAATCACAGGTCATTTAATCCCTGCAGGTACTGGTCAAAAAGAATTCGAGAAATTGATCGTAGGAAGCAAGGAAGAATATGAAGTATTGGCTACTTCTCGCGAAGCATTAAGCTTTGATGACGAAGATTAATACCATTTAGTATAAAATGTTAAAAAGCAGGAAGTAGTAATATTTCCTGCTTTTTTATGTCTTTTTTAATGGTGAAATTTAGAATTTTACCTATTTTTATGGTACACCGAAATGAAAGTAAGTGTACCATTTTTTATTTAATTAAATATAATGAAATCAATTTCTTGGATCGTAAATGGAGTGTTAGCAGTAGCTGTAATTGTTTTGTTTGTTTTGCATTTTAGTGCAAACAACACACCAACAAGAGCATCTATCAATGATAAGGGTGGAGTTAAAATTGCTTACTTCGAAATTGATTCTATTCAAAATAGTTATGAGTTTTTTAAAGAAGTAAAATCTTCATTACAAGTAAAGGATATGGAGAATACAAAGCAATTGACGAATTTGAAAAATGAATACATTGCTAAGTACCAAGAGCTTCAAAAAAATGCACAATTTTTATCTCAAGCCGAAGTGGCAAGTCGTCAACAAGACTTAGTAAAGGCGGAGAAAAACTACACAAGCAAAGAGCAACAATTATCTCAAGAATTACAAGAGGAGAGTTTTAAAAGATTGCAGGAAGTAAAAAAGAAGATTGAAGTATTTTTAGCGAACTATAATAAAAATAAAGAGTTTGCATTTATCTTGTCAAGTAATGCAGATTTAATGTATTATAAAGACACCACTTATGATATCACAGCGGATATCATAAAAGGGCTGAACGCAGATTACAAGTCAAAAAAATAATATGAATCAATCCCGTTTTTATAACGGGATTTTTTTTAACTTACTATTTCTATAAATATTAATAAAACTATGTCAACTACAGATAATTCAGGCTTTAAACCAACCTTAGGTGCGTTTGATGCAACCATGATTGTTGCCGGAAGTATGATTGGTTCTGGAATCTTTATTGTGAGCGCCGATATTACGCGCAATGTGGGCTCTGCAGGCTGGTTAGTAGCAGTATGGCTATTAACAGGCTTTATGACGCTTACTGCTGCCTTAAGTTACGGAGAACTAAGTGCGATGTTCCCAAAGGCAGGAGGGCAATATGTCTATTTAAAAGAGTCTTATAATCCACTCTTAGGATTTTTATATGGTTGGAGCTTTTTCTCAGTGATTCAAACAGGAACTATTGCTGCGGTAGGAGTTGCCTTTAGTAAGTTCGCGGGTTATTTTTTCCCTTCACTAGAAATGACCGACGCTAATATTTTAATGCATATTGGATTTTTAAAAGTATATCCAGCGCAGTTATTATCTATTGCTATTATTATTTTATTGACCTTTATTAATACAAAAGGAGTGCAAGGTGGTAAACTGATTCAAACCACTTTAACGGTAACTAAATTGGCATCCTTGTTTGGATTAATTGGTTTTGGATTTTTATTAGCATCCAAAGCAAGTATTTGGAATGCCAATTGGCAGGATGCTTGGAGTATGAAAAATATTGCAGCGGATGGAGCAACTACACCCATTTTTGGTGTGGCAATTTTAGGCGCTATTGCAGCAAGTATGGTAGGCTCTATTTTTAGTAGTGATGCATGGAACAATGTTACTTTTATTGCTGGAGAAATTAAAAATCCTAAACGCAATATTGGATTAAGTTTATTCTTAGGTACTTTAATTGTTACTGTAATTTATATTTCAGCGAACTTAATGTACTTGAGTGTACTTCCTTTACATCAAATTGCAAATGCACCTGCAGATAGAGTAGCAGTGGCAGCTTCCAATGTAATTTTTGGAAACATAGGTACCTACGTAATTGCAGTGATGATTATGATATCCACTTTTGGTTGTAACAATGGATTAATTCTTGCTGGAGCTAGAGTTTATTATACCATGGCACAGGATGGATTGTTCTTCAAGAAAGCAGGGACATTAAATAAAAATGCTGTACCAGCGTGGGCATTATGGGCACAATGTATTGTTGCAGGTTTATTGTGTTTAAGTGGAAAGTATGGTGACTTATTAGATATGGTTTCATTCATTGTGGTGATATTTTATATTTTAACCATTATTGGAATATTTATACTTCGTAAAAAGCGTCCTGAATTAGAACGCCCTTATAAAGCTTTTGGATACCCAATTTTGCCAGCTATTTACATTTTAATGGGAACTGCGTTTTGTGTATTGCTAATCATTTATAAGCCTAATTTTACATGGCCTGGCTTAATAATCACACTCATTGGTATACCTTTGTACTATATCGCATTGCGTAATCAAAAAACGGAAGGGTAGTTATGATGGATCAACAAGCATTTGAGGCTTTATTTGGGTCATTTAACCATACTAAAATTGGGGTGGTTGGAGACATTATGTTGGATACGTATTGGTGGGGTTCTGTAGACCGAATTTCGCCCGAAGCACCTGTGCCCATTGTATCATTACAACGTAAAGAAACCCGAGTAGGTGGAGCCGCAAATGTGGCATTGAATTTACGTTCATTGGGCGCACCCACTACCTTATTTGCAGTTATTGGCAAGGATGCCGAAGGTCAGGAGTTGCATAAATTATTAAACGAAGAAGGTATTAATACGAATTATATTCATGAGAGTGCAACACGTGTAACAACGAATAAAGTGCGCGTGATGGGACGTAATCAACAAATGATGCGTTTGGATCATGAGCATACCAATGATATTACTGATATTGAGTCGGAGCAATTGGTGGCTAATTTTTATGCTTATGTTGAAGCCGAAAAACCAGCTCTAATAATTTTAGAAGATTATAATAAAGGAGTACTTACGCCAAAAGTAATTGCAGCAGTAATTGCACATTGCAATGAAAAAGGTATTCCAACTGCGGTGGATCCTAAGCAAAAAAACTTTTTAGCTTATCAGGGTTGTACTATTTTTAAACCCAATTTAAAAGAAGTTAAAGAGGGATTGAAAATTGAAATTCCATCAATCAATACGACAAACTTAACAAGTGTTCACGAGGCTTTACAAGCGCATTTACGACATGCAATTTCATTTATTACTTTATCTGAACATGGAGTTTACTTTGGCAATGAAGCAACGCATAAATTAATTCCTACGCATATCCGCAATATTGCAGATGTGAGTGGAGCGGGAGATACGGTAATTGCAGTGGCTAGTTTAACCTATGCAAGTACAAAAAATATGGAGTTGGCTGCAGAGCTTGCAAATATTGCAGGAGGATTGGTTTGTGAGTTAGTAGGAACAGCGCCCATCGATAAAAAAACATTAGAAGCGGAAGTAAAAAAATTATTGGTTAAATAGTTTTTCCTTGCTGAAAGACTATTGACCTGTTTATAAATTATATAAGAATGTATTCAAAAAAAATAGCCATAATTGTTGCCGGTGGTACTGGACAAAGAATGGGATCGGTTGTGCCTAAGCAGTTTTTAGAAATTCAGGGCAAGCCCATTTTATTACACACCATTGATCAATTTGTAGCTGCATTTTCTGATATTCAATTAGTGGTGGTTTTGCCCGAAGGTTATATTAATGAAGGCAAGGCGTTGTTGACAAAGAATGGTTTTACAAAAAATATAGTATTTGTTGCTGGTGGAGATACTCGTTTTCAATCCGTGAAAAATGGATTAGCGCAAGTAACAGAACCATCAATCGTTTTTGTGCATGATGCGGTTAGATGCTTATTGACACCGGCTTTAATTCAACGTTGTTATCAGCAAGCGTTGGAAAATGGATCAGCAATTCCTGCAGTAAGTTCTACCGATACTGTACGTTTATTAAAAGGGGATAAGAATGAATTATTTGATAGAGAAAATGTAATGCTTATTCAAACTCCTCAAACTTTCCAGTCTGATTTGTTATTAAGTGCATTTAATCAAAATTTCGAACCTTCTTTTACCGATGAAGCCAATGTAGTAGAAGCAAGTGGTACACCAGTTTATTTAGTAGATGGTGAATTTGAAAATATCAAAATTACTAGACCCTTGGATCTAGCCATTGCAGAATATATTTTGGCAAAAAGATTTGCATAAATCTTTAAGTAAAAATAAGAGCGCAATCTAGTCTTCGTCAAAATCTAAAGCATATTCCGATCCGTCTTCCTTTGGTGGCTTAGGATCTTCGATAGGGGCTTGCCTTAATACTGAAGTGCTTTTATTTATTTTATCTAAAATTTGATGTGCTACTTCCATGGCTAAATAACCATCAATTTCACTTACCACTGTTGGCTCGTCTTTAATAATGGAGTTTACAAAGCTGGTTAATTCTGCTTTAATAGCATTGCCATCTTCAATGACAGGGGTTGAAATAGAAATGGTTTTCTTTCCCTGATGGGTATCAATATCAAAAGAGAAACTGTCTTCCTCGTCTGGTTGTTTTAACTTAATTATCTCAGTTGTCTTTTCTAAAAAGTCAATTCCGATATAAGCATCTTTTTGGAAGAGACGAATTTTACGCATCTTCTTCATGCTAATTCTGCTACTTGTTAAATTCGCAACGCAACCATTGTTAAACTCAATACGTACGTTGGCAATATCAGGTGTATCTGTTAATACTGCAACGCCACTTGCCGAAATACTTTTAACATCACTCTTAACGATGCTTAAAATAATATCAATATCGTGAATCATTAAATCCAAAATAACGCTTACTTCCGTGCCTCTTGGATTAAATTGTGCCAAACGATGCACTTCTATAAATAAAGGATTTAATGATGCATTTTTTAAGGAAGTATATGCGGGGTTAAATCTTTCAACATGCCCAACCTGTAATTTCACATTGGCTTCTTTTACCATTTCAACAATGGCTTTACCTTCTTCAATCGTATTGGCCATTGGCTTTTCAACAAACACATGCTTGCCTGTTTTAATAGCCATTTCGCAAACAGGAAAATGTAAATGAGTAGGGGTTACTACATCAATAATATCTGAAGCTGCAATTAAAGCCTCCTCGTCCATATAGCGTGGTATGCCATATTTTTCTTCTACTTCCTTAGCATTATCATTACTTGGATCAAAAAAGCCAATCACCTTAACCTCAGGAATCTCCATCCAGTTATTTAAATGGTATTTTCCAAGATGCCCCACACCAAACACACCAACTTTAAGCATAAATCAAATATTTGACCCCAAAGTTACATGATAAGGCCCTGAAATTGAGGTTGTTTGATAGGTTGTGGAAAATTGACCAAATGCTGTTGATACGAGCCTATTTAGTACCTTTAAAGTATAATTAATGCCATTATTAATGCATCAGAATATCAAAAATTTATATGCGATTGCGAATAAGCCTACACGAAAAGTAATTGGCTTAATGAGTGGTACATCAATGGATGGTTTGGATATTGCTTTGTGTGAAATTACTGGAGCAGGCACTAGCACGGAATTAAAGTTATTAAATGCAACCACGGTTAATTATAATGAGGAAACAAGACAAAATATACTTTCTGTTTTCTCCAAAGAAACTGTTTCCTTAGAAAAACTTTGCTTAATAAATCCTTGGCTTGGGAAATTACATGCAAACATGATTTTGGAAACATTAAAAGCATGGGGGATAACAGCTTCTGAAATTGATTTAATTGCAAGTCATGGACAAACAATTTATCATTCCCCAAAATCATTGCATCCGAATGATGCATTTGGTTCAGCAACATTACAAATAGGCGAGGCGGATCATATTGCTGTAGACACGGGCATCATTACCATCAGTGACTTTAGACAAAAACATATTGCTGCAGGAGGGGAGGGCGCACCATTGTCAGTATATGGGGATCATATATTATTTGCAAGTAAAACAGAAAATAGAATTTTATTAAATATTGGAGGCATTTCAAATTTTACTTATTTGCCTGCTGGTGCAGATTTAAATACAATCCTTTCCTCTGATACTGGACCAGGGAATACCATAATGGATGCATACATGCGCACACATTTTAATCAGGCATTTGATAAAGAGGCAGCTATAGCAAGTAAAGGAGTTGTGGATCAAGAATTACTGATAGCATTAAAAGCCAATTCATTTTTTAGTTTGCCATTTCCAAAAACAGTGGGCCCCGAGTTGTTTAATTTGGAGTACTTGAATCAAGCGCAACTACAATCCAATACGACACATCTTTCCAAGGAAGATGTATTAACAACACTTAATTTATTTACTGCAACAACCATAGCAGAGGCCATAAAGCAAGTCACTGGAAATGCAATGGGTTCAAATAATTTAATTGCTTTGTATATAAGTGGAGGTGGCATGCATAACCCTTTATTGCTGGAGCATTTAACCAACTTATTGACAGGAATTAAAGTCGTATCATTAAATGAATTGGGATTTAATCCTGATGCTAAAGAGGCCATCTTATTTGCTTTATTAGCCAACGAGGCCGTTGCTGGGGAAGCAATGCAAATAGGCGGGAATGCTACTAACAAACCCATCACAATGGGTAAAATAAGTTTCCCTAATTAAACTAAATTATTTATAATTTTCTACCGCTTTTTTTACTGAACCAAATTGTTTTAATAAAGATTCAGCACGGGCTGGATCAATGATATTGGTCTGTTGCATAATCATTTGAATACCTCTTTCAATTAACTTTTTATTGGTTAATTGCATGTTCACCATTTTATTTCCTTCAATACGACCTAATTTAATCATTACCGAAGTGGAGATCATATTTAAAATTAATTTTTGAGCAGTTCCACTCTTCATTCTGGTACTACCAGTAATAAATTCTGGTCCCAGATCTACCTCAATTGGATGATTGGCATATTTTGAAATAGGGCTATCATAATTGCAACTAATACTTCCTGTGATAATGCCATTTTCCTGACAAATTTTTAAACCCGCTTCTACATAAGGAGTAGTGCCACTTGCGGCAATACCTATTACCACATCTTGATTGGTAATGCCAAATGATTGTAGATCCAACCATGCTTGTTGTGTATTGTCTTCGGCATTTTCTACTGCATGAAACATGGCTTGATTTCCTCCTGCAATAATAGCTATTACAAGATCTTCAGGAACCCCATAAGTAGGAGGGCATTCACTCGCATCCACAATGGCTAATCTTCCACTGGTGCCTGCGCCAATATAAAATAATCTTCCACCATTTAAAAGTTGTTGAGCGGTTGCATTAACTAGCGGTTCAATTTGATGAATACTTTTTTGAACTGCAATCGCTACTTTTTGATCCTCGGTATTAATATTGGTAAGGATTTCTAATGTTGACATTTTATCAATGTCTTGGTACAATGAATCCTCCTCGGTTGTTCTTTTATCTTTAGACATTTGTTGAAAGTTGTTGTAAAGCTGCTACAAGATGATCTAATTCTTTGGTAGTAGTATATAAATTTGGACAAATTCTACATCCGCTCACATTTGCATAATCAATAGCAACAGTGAAAATTTGATGCTCCTTTAATAATCTTTTTGCTAAATCAGCTGGATCAATTCCTTCAACACCTACATTGGCAATAGCGCAACTGCGTTTAGGATCAGCCGGGGTATTCACAACAATTTTTGGAAGGTTCCTAACTTTTGTTGTCCAATAATTTTGTAAGAAACGTAATCGGGCTTCTTTTCTTTCCGCACCGATCATTTCAAAATAATCTATTGAATCATTAATAGTTAAATCGGTGTGAACGGGATGTGTGCCAGTATGATTTAAACGGGTAATTTTATTTTTATCTTTCTCGCCATCCGCTAATAATGGCCATACTTTCACGGCATTGCCTTTGCGCACATAAAGCATGCCTGCGCCTAGTGGAGTACTTAACCATTTATGTAAAGCTGCCGCATAATAATCACATCCAAGTTCATCAATGGTAAATTGAAAATGAGCAAATGCATGCGCTCCATCAACAATTACTTGCACATTTTTCGAATGCGCCATTTCACATATTTTTTTAACAGGTAAAATTTGCCCCGAAATATTAATCATGTGACTCACTAATATAGCCTTGGTTTTTGAAGTAATTGCTTGCTCATATAACTGAACAATTTCCTCGTCATTTTTGGGATGATTGGGAACAGAGAGCATTATTTTTTTCACGCCATATCTGTCCTGCACCTGCTCAAACATATCCAACATGGCACCATAATCCTGGTAAGCCATAATAGCTTCGTCTCCTGCTTTCCAATCTAATCCCCCAATCACTAAGTCTAATGCTTCGGTGGTATTTCTGGTAATAATTAATTCGTCAGCACCGCAACCTGCAAGCTTTGCAAGTCTTTCCGTAATTTTTTTCTTGTTGTCAAATTGCACAGTTCGCATGTAATAGGAACCCTGCAAATTCACTTCCTTAATATGTTCAATAAATTTATTAAGAAGGGGCTGAGGTAAGAAATTATAATACCCGTTTTCTAAATTTATATAATCGGTTTTTAGCAAATATTGATTCCTAATTTGCTCCCAAAAATCTTCATCGCTGGCTAACTCATTTGCCGATAAATTAGCCTTATATTCAAAAGCTTTTGCAAAACTAGCTATCCCTAGCGGGGTGGCTAAACTGGTAAGCATTATATTTTTTAGGAATTGTCTTTTATGCATAATTCTTATATATATTACTAAGTTAATACATGTGCTTTAAAAAATGCATTTTGCGTCCTTTGATTTAAACTATTCCCTGTTTTAATTGTCTTATTTTTGTAAATTTGCCCCCAATCTAAATTTAGTCTTATAAAACAGCTTCTTTCAATATTATTTTTCTTAGTTATTTTTCAATTTGAATCAATTGGGCAAAGTAATGATTCGTCTTTTAAAAAGAAAATAGCTGAAAAGGAAGTACATAATGAGGCTTTTGTTGGCAAGGATTTAACCGATATTGTTACACATCTGTTTCATAAAAACAAAGTCAATCAAGTAGATACTTTTCATAACCCCCGAAAATTTAATTATTCGCTTGTGCCCGCAGCTGGATATACTTTGCAAACTGGGTTTGCAGGTATCATTAGTGCTAATTTGGGATTTTATAATTACGAAGAAAAAGAAGCAAAGATTTCAAATATTGCTACTAGTATTACCTACTCCGAATACAATCAAATTATATTGCCATTAACTGCTAATATTTGGTTTAATCAAGGGAATTATAACTTTGTTTCTGATAATAGATATATTTCATATCCTTCCAGTATTTATGGATTGGGAGGAAGAACAGATCCCAATAAAGCAAGAACAATTAATTTTTCAGGATTAAAATTGCATAATAAACTTGTTAAAAGTTTTTCTGGAAATTGGATGGCTGGGTTGGGATTATATTATGATCAGTTTTGGAATATTACGGTATTAGATCCATCAACTAAAAAAATAAGTACTTTAATTCAAAAAGAATTAGGAAAATCAGAAACGGCTGTTGGGCCGATTGCCAATATTTTGTACGATTCTAGAACCAATCAAATCAATCCAGACAAAGGAACTTATTTTAATCTTTTATATCGTTATAATGCTACTCAATTGGGCAGTGATAATAATTGGCAAGCTTTAGTAATAGACAGTAGAAAATATTTTACATTCCCAGCCAATTCAAAGAATGTATTGGCGTTTTGGAATCTAGAATGGCTTACTTTAAGTGGGAAAATTCCATACCTAACAATGCCTTCCACGGGGTGGGATGACCAATATAATTCGGGGAGGGGATATATACAAAGTCGTTTTAGAGGAAGAAATATGTCGTATTTGGAATCAGAATATCGTTTTCAAATTTCAAGAAATGGTTTGTTTGGAGGAGTAGTATTTGCCAATGTGCAATCTTTCTCTGGAGATTTATCATCCACTTATGCTACTTTATTGCCTGGATATGGCGCTGGTGTCCGATTTAAAATCAATAAACATTCAAAGACAAATATTTGTCTTGATTATGGAATTGGCAAAAATGGTTTAGGTGGTTTTTATGTAAATCTTGGAGAAGTCTTTTAATTTTATCTTAGTTACTTTTTTCGCTTGCAAGTTTAAATTGATACCAGTTTATAATTTGTTTGCTCGCATTATAGTTACCACCACGATTCATTCCACCGCCACGCATACCGCCACCACCCATTCCACCACGACCGCCGCCACGCATTCCACCTCCGCCCATACCTCCACTCATTCCTCCGCCTCTCATACCACCACCCATTCCTTCACTTCCACTTCTGTAGTTACCATCTTCACCGCTACCATTTGGTCTAGCTCCACCACCTCCAAAATTATTTACAATAATACCTACACTTATACTTGGGGTCTTTTTGAAATTAATAGGACTAGCTATTACATTTTTAATTGGAACAATTGCTTCAAAAACTAAATTATTGTATTTGTCATAATTCATGCCTACTTTAAAATGACTAGTATCCTTTAAATCATAAATTCTATTTTCCATATTCACAAAACCAATCGTACTAAAAATATCCGCATCAAGCATCATTTTTTGTTTCATTAAATTAGGATCCGAATTTCTATTTTCATTTCTACCTCTTGGTCCAGCTTCCATGGGGTCTTTGTATGGGTATATTAAAGCAATATCAGTGGATTTATTGCCTTTGGGATCAAAACATATTTTTAATCCTGCTCTTAAAATACTCATTTGAGTTTGTTGATTATTGGTAGCAACACTTATGTAAAAGTTTTCCTTGTCATTCGTAATTGAATATTGTAAAGATCCTTCTTCGCTGCCAAATCGTAAAGGTAAACCCCAGTCGCTGGCATCGCCATCTGCAATGATTGGGTCATTTTGATACTTGCCAATTTCATATTGTTTAGGGCTGCAATTTGAAAACAGTATTATTGTAAAGAGTAAGCTTGATAGGTATACCGATTTGTACATTTTGTAAATTTTATATAAAATTAGACATTGTTTTTATGGATAGGTTTAACTCAAATCATTTTTCACAAAACCTTATCAGAAATGCACATATTTTTGACTCTAGCTTAATATTGACTTAAAATTTGTTAGGAGAAAAAATGTATTTTTGAGTAAATTATTTACTTTGAAATTGCTTAGGCCCAATAATGATGCTCTTATAGCTGCTTTTGTAGGTGGTTTATTGGTATTGCTATTAACGAAACATAGCGGTTTGGGGATTTCTCCAGATTCAATTTATTATTTAAGTACTGCTGATAGCATAATTGCTGGGAAAGGATTTTATCAATTTGACGGAATGCCTTTTGTGATGTTTCCCGTTGGATATCCCATTTTATTGTCATTGATTAAACTAATAGTTGGCGGTTCTTTTTTAAAAGTCATTCCTTTTTTTAATGCATTGCTATTTGGTACTACTATTTTTATAGCTGGTATCATTTTGGAAAATACAAATCATTCAAAATGGTTGAAATGGGTGGTATTATTTGTGATTGCTTTAAGTCCAAGTTTGTTAGAAATATATACCATGTTATGGTCCGAGACTTTATTTATTACAGAAATTGTTTTGTTTATTTATTTCGGAAAAATATACTTTGAAAAATACAGTTTAAAATCTTTAGTTGTTATTGCTGTTATTGCTGCAATAGCTGCTGATACTAGATTAGCAGGCGTTGCAGTGATTGCCACAGGAGGTTTATTAATTCTGATGTCTCCTGAATTAAAATGGGGAAGAAAGATTCAGCATGAATTGATATATGGTTCAATTTCAATTTCCCTTTTTGTAATGAACTTAATTAGGAATGCATTATTAACCCAAACTTTAACGGGGAATAGACAAAAAGGAGTCACTCCTTTTTTAGAGAATTTAAAATATTACGGATTTGTATTAACCAATTGGTTGCCTTTCTCGAAATGGGCAAGTTTGATGCCAACTACTATTGCTTTTTTATTTTTATCGATTTTAATTTTTGTCTTTTTAGTAAGATTTTTAAAATCAAAAGAGCAACATCATTATGAAAAGTTAGCGGTAGCATTTACATTAATTTATTCCATTTTTATGTTGACGGTTGCGACCATTTCGCGCTTCGAAGCCATCAATAATCGATTACTTGCTCCTTTTTATATTCCCTGTGTTTTAACTATTAGCTTTTACATTGCGAGTATTTTTAAAATCTCAAAAACAGGCATTTTTAAAGTTGCTTTAATCTGCGTAAGTATTTTAATAGTGATCACTTTATTTTTTCAATATAGTGTGACTGATAGAGCTTCTTATTTGGAAAATATCGAAGGTGGAATTGGCGGGTATTCTGACGATGATTGGTTTATTAGTAGCGGACTCCTTAATTATTTAAATTCCAATCCTGCTTTTTTCAAAGGGGATAAGCCCATTTATTCGAATGCGGCCCATGCAGTTTATTTTAAAACGAGTCAATCTGCTCAAATTCTGCCCGAAAGGAAGTATGCTCATTTGGTGTCAGCGTTCAATAATAAGCCTGCCCAAATCCTTATTTGGTTCAACAATGAGGATAATCGGGAAGTATTGACTTTACAGGAGGTGGCAAATACAAAAAAAATGCAAATAATGTGCAAATTTAACGATGGGGTAATCTACTTATGTACATCAAAATAAGCTTATTTTCGTACTAATCTATGGATCAAAATCAGCAAATATTTCAGTCTCCTAATAAATCTAGATGGCAAAGAACAAAATGGTTCTTAAGATCCCTATTGTTTTTGTTACCCATTTTTGGAATTATAGTTTTTGTTGGTATTCATCAGATGAATAAAAATCAGCCTGATATTCCATTAGAGGGGACGGCGATCAAAAAAGTGTTAACCGATACTTCGGATAATTATAGAGAAAGTAGTTTGGAGAGAGAGTATAAAGGGTTCAAAAAAGCAATCGGAAATAAATGGGCAAAAGGGCAGGGATGTGGCCAGGCAATTAATAAGCCATTAGACTTATCTAATTCAATTTATTTCAGCGACACATTAGGCATCAGAGCAGGTTTTTATGTAAACTGGGATGCTGCACAATCATTCAGCTCCTTACAAAGGAATATTAAGCATTTAAATTTAATCATTCCGGAGTGGTTGTTTATAGATCCCAACACCGATCAGTTATATAATACGATTGATCCCAAAGCATTAAAAATAATGCAGGATGCTGGGGTTAAAATTATGCCCTTGCTTACCAATAACTATAAAACTTTATTTAGAGGGGAGACGTTAAGAAGAATTTTAAGCAGTCCTTTAAAAAAACAAAAGTTAATTAATGATATTATAGCAGTTCTTAAACAATATAATTTCATTGGTGTCAATATTGACTTTGAGGAAATCATGATGGATTCTGATAAGCCATTGGTGGAATTTCAAAAGCAATTGTATGAGCAATTACATGCTCAAAAGTTTTTAGTTTCTCAGGACGTGATACCGTTTAATGATGAATATAATTTCAAAGCCTTAAGTAATTATAATGACTATTTAATTTTGATGGCTTATGATCAGCATCATGCTGAAACAAAGCCAGGACCCAATAGTTCTCAAAAGTGGATTGAGGCGGCAGTGTTTGATATGACAAGTAAGTTGCCAGCAAATAAAATTATTCTTGCTATTCCTGCGTTTGGTCATGATTGGAGATTAGATAAAAAAAATAAGGTTACAAAGTCTACCGATGTTACTTATCAGCAAGCAATTGCAAATGCCAAAAATAGTGAAGCAGTAATTGATTATGATAATGACTCCTATAATTTGGATTATCAATATTATGATAGTGAAAATCAATTACATCAGGTTTATTTTGTAGATGCAGCTACTAATTTTAATTCAATCCGATTTGCAACAGAAGTAAATTTAGCTGGTACTGCATTATGGAGATTAGGAGGAGAAGACGTAAGGCTTTGGTCTTTTTATGATAAGGCCATGACCAAGGCAGCTTTAAAAAAGTTTGATTTTATTGGTTTCAATACTATTAAAGCAGGTAGCGCTCCTGATTTTGTTGGAGAAGGTGAGGTATTGGATATTATTGCATCTCCTAAAGATGGATATATCCGAAATGAAGTGGACACAACATCAATGCTTATAAGTGAAGAGTATTATGACAAACTTCCTTCTACTTATGTGATACGTAGGTTTGGGTCGACACCTAAGAAAAAGTTGGTATTGACTTTTGACGATGGTCCTGATCCGGTTTACACAAAACAAATTTTAGATACGCTTGCATTTTATCATGTGCCTGCAACATTTTTTGTGGTAGGATATCAAGCAGAAAATAATATACCGCTTGTAAAAAGAATATTTAGAGAAGGTCATGAAATTGGGAACCATACTTTCACGCACCAGGATATGAGTATCATTAGTAAGCAGCGAGCAGGACTTGAAATGGATGCAACTCGTTTATTAATTGAGTGTATTACTGGGCATAGTACAATTTTATTTAGAGCGCCATTTAATGCGGATAGTGAGCCAGGTAAATATGAGGAGTTGGCGCCTATTGCATTAAGTAGACAAAAAAATTATATTACGGTTGGGGAAAGTATTGATCCAGAGGACTGGCAAATTCCAATAAATGAATATCGTAACGATACCATTTTTGATAGAGTCGTTCAAATTTATAAGAATAAAATAAATACAGATAATCCCGAAGACACTTCCATTGCAGGTAGTATCATTTTATTACATGATGCTGGTGGTAACAGAGAAAACACGGTAAATGCAACAGGAAAGATCATCAGGTATTTTAGAGAGCAGGGATATAGTTTTACTACTGTTGCTGATTTGTTGGGGAAAAAGCCAGAAGATGTGATGCCTACTATCCCAAAAGGGAAGGAATATTTTTGGCTACAGATTAATTATTTCTTGGCTGAGTCGGCTTATTTAGGTGGAACTTTCTTTTTTGCATTGTTCATGATTTTCTTAGGACTTAGTACTATTCGTATTTTGATAATTGGTATTATGTCCATTTTGGAAAGAAAGAAAAAAGTGGTGTTGACAAAAATTGAGGATACCTTATACAAACCATTCGTTTCTATTATTGTACCTGCCTATAATGAGGAAGTGAATGCAGTATCATCTTTACATAATTTATTAAAATGTGATTATCCTGATTTTGAAATCATATTCGTAGACGATGGAAGTAAGGATAAAACGTATGAAATTGTAAAAGCTGCTTTTGAATATAATCCGTTGGTAAAAGTATTTACAAAACAAAATGGAGGAAAGGCATCTGCTTTACAATATGGTATTGGACAATCTCATGCAGACTATGTAATTTGTATTGATGCGGATACTAAATTAGCTACGGATGCAGTTTCAAAACTGATGCGTAATTTCTTGAATCCTATTTTTAATAAGGGTCAAGAAGTGGGTGCGGTTGCAGGTTCTGTAATTGTAGGTAATGAAGTAAATCTTTTAACTAAATGGCAAAGTATTGAATACATAACCAGTCAAAATTTTGATCGTAAAGGGTTTGCATATTTAAATTCAATTACCGTAATTCCGGGTGCAATTGGAGCATTCAAAAAAGATGCCTTAATTGCTGCGGGAGGCTTTACTGCAGATACTTTGGCAGAGGATTGCGATATTACTATGCGCATTATTAAGGCGGGTTATATTGTTGCCAATGAGCCTAAGGCATATGCATATACCGAAGTGCCAGAACATTTAAAACAATTCTTAAAACAAAGAGTAAGATGGAGTTTTGGTGTTATGCAAACTTTTTGGAAGCATAAGGACTTAATGTTTAGCAACAGAAGTAAATCATTAGGTTGGGTTGCACTTCCGGACATGTTGTTGTTTAAATACATCATTCCTTTTTTATCACCTATTGCAGATTTCTTAATGATTATTGCGTTACTTACTGGGAATGGCGGCAAAATAGCATTCTACTTCCTAATATATGTTGTGGTAGATGCCTTAATTGCTTCTATTGCTTTTGCATTTGAAAAAGAGAATCCTGCAAAATTAATTTGGCTTATTCCTCAACGTCTTATTTATAGATGGCTAATGATGTACGTATTTTTTAAAGCCATTAAGCGTGCTATCAAAGGAGAATTGCAGGAGTGGGGTGTGCTTAAGAGAACAGGTAATGTAAAAGAAATTTAAGGCAGATTATTTTACATTCATCTTGATTTCCTGATAAACCGGTATTCCTTTATTGCTTATTCCTTGAATTGATATTAAAAAGTTCCCTTTTGAGTCGGAGGTGAAAAAGCTAATTTGTTTTGCTTCATTTTCTTTGATTGAAATTGTTGGATTCCAATATAAGAGGTGTCTAAAATCAGGTAATCTGTTTTCAATTTGATTTTGAGTATCATAAACTGGAGCGGCAAATATCCTATTGGCTTGTAGACCTTTGTAATCTAGCAAGATTGCATTTGGATCCAATTCGTAGCTATCCATTTTACCATCGTAAGTAGTGAAATTTATGATTCCATTGTATTTATTATTGCCATCAAAATATAATCTAGAAACTACCTCAAGCTTTCTAATTTTTAATGGATCATAGGTAAGGAATTTATTGATATCATTTATTACGACATCATCCAAAAGTAACAAAGGCTTTTCTTTAAAAAACTGTTTAGTTGCTTCATCATAAACTGATAATTTAAATTTGCCATCTGATTTAGTTAGGGATATAGGCGTCACATATTCTCTAATAACCTCTTCAAGTGTGGCAAACCTGGAATAATTATCAAGTAAGTAAACTCTGTCTGCTTTACCATAAAAGGCAGTGCTATCAGCAATTATAGGACTAAATTGGTTTGTCAATTTTTGGTTATAATAATTTTGAACTTGAATATCTCTGTAATTATTATTAAGATCAAGTTTATTTATTTTTTCATTCAATAGACTTGTATTTTTCAAATTGCGGTCACTATAAAATGGGCTTTCAAGCAGCAATTTAGATTTGTGATACGGGCTATCTACTTGTAATATGATTTGACCATCATTGTATATTTTTTTAAACTCAAATAAACCAACCCCATTTTGATTAATGCTTGACCCTTTGTATTGAGTATACTTGCTGGGATAAGATATTGAGGCAGTTATTTCATTGTTTTTGTTAATCCCTTTGTCAAGTTTGCCAATTATAATATTGCCAGCTATTTCTGGAAGATAGTGAAATAGAGGTGCTTCGTTAGATAGCACTTGTTCCCAATTAAATTTTCTCCATCCATTGGTTAACATTAAATTATCCATTTCAATAAAACGAGAAAGGCGAGTAGTGTCAAAATATTTCAAAGACTGTTCTACTTTTTCAGTCATGTCAGATTGTAGCCAAACATAATTTTGAATATTGGTTTCGTCAATCCCTTGTAATGAATCTAATTTATAAACTGACATCGATAAATTAAGCTGATCATTTAGCTCATTATTTATCCCTTGTAATTTTAAGTTTACTTTTTCTCTTGCGCTTAGTTGATTCACTTCGGTATAAGCTTGTATTAAATTAGTATTTGATGCGTATTTAAATACCAGTCTTTCACTTACAGGTTTTTTGTTATGATCAAAAAGGGTAATCGTATTAATACCATTTCCTAAATCTGCATCATTTATAACTAAATTGCTTATACTTTTATTTAGTGTAAAAGCCTTTTTAAGCACGCCTCTAGTATGTATTAATAAATAGTCATTTTCGTTTTCATTTGTATTATTGAAGACTTCAATATGAACCTGAGCTTTTATTTTATCTTCAGTTACTGATAAATGAAAGCCTTTTTCTTGAATGCCAGTTATAGCTTTAGTCGCTTCTACACCATTACTAGATTTTGTTTTAATGGTGTATTGCTGGCCTAATTTTGGTGTAAAAATTAAACTACCAATACCATCATCGCTCGTAACAAAACTTGTTAAAGTATCTTTACTATCCGCTATGAGCCAACCACTACTGCTTAAGCCTTTGCCGTTTTCTTTGGTCCATTTTACGCCAAGTTTATTTGTAATTCCACTAATCAAACTGCCACTTTCTGGGAATATTGACAAAGTGTTTGAATTATTAGTTGGTTCATTGTTTTTTATTGGAATCTGAGTATTTATAAGTTTGATAGGTTTTGAAAAGAAATATTGAGCATCAAAATTTTTCATCCAATTGGTGTATGCTCTAATAGTATAGTTGCCCGTGGGTAAATTATTGGGGATGGCAATGGAACCATTACTCATCCCGTTTGTCATGTTAATTTTTTCTTGAATTACTGGTTGGTTCTGATCGTCAAGAATTTCTAGATAACAAATAGTACTTATGGTTAGGGGAGTATTAAAAAATCCATCTAAGCTATAAATTTTAAACCAACAAATTTCATTATTCAAGTAGGTGCTCTTGTCGGTATGAACATATACTTTTTCTGAAAGATGTTTTGATGCGTAACTTGCCAGTCTATTTTGCAACTCAATATTTTGTAAATCTTGAGCATTTATCTTGCTTGAAGCAAATAATAAGCAAACTATGAATAAATATATGATCTGTTTTTTCATTGATTTTATCTTATTTATGGCCAAAAGCTTGGTTTAATATTAGAGCCTCTTAGTCTGCAATCCACGCATTCTGGTGGAGCAGCAAAAAAGCTTATGATAGCACCTGTCATTGGATTTGTTTCGGGGTAGGTAGGTAATAAGTACAAACCATGTATTTGAATACTATCGCTGTTATTGGTAATGCGTATTTCATTACATCCTTGATAATAATTCCAATCTGGCACTTGGTTCCTACTTATGAAAATTCTTTTTTCTTGAACATTACAAACATCAATATAACCAATTACAGGTTCGTTGGAATTGCTGACGCAATGTAAATTTCCGTTTAAGTCCGAAGGTTGTGCGTCAAAAATAGACCCTGTGCCTTCGGTATTTTTTTTCATTCTTTGAAGAAACTCGTATTTGCCTTTACTGATACTTAATTGTCTAGTGAAGAGGCTATATAACACATTTAATTTCCATGAATCTTGAGGAATATTTGCAATAGGTAAATTAATTACATTCTTACTAAGCGCAACCGTAGTACCTGTCAAGATTTGAGAGGATGGTACCGTTTTCCAACAATAGTACTTACCATAATCTATTGACTTATTGATAGAATCACTAAAGTCAACACTATATACAGTTCCATTTGCATTATAACTTTGTTTATATTTAAGTGCAGTTAAATACCCACTGTGAATTTCCCAGGTTTCTGAAGTTTCCCATTGATAGTATTGTGTGTTGTTGGTATCATCATGGGTATTTACATACATCTGCACAGAACCATTCTCTCTTTTCCAATTTACACTATCAATTGGTGGATTGTAAATTATACTACTAAAATCGGACAGATAAACTTTACCATCTTTGGTTGTGATATTAATTCTGTATTTTTTGTTTGCATTTAAGTTGAGACCAGAAATGGTATAATTCCCATCACTCACTTCAGTTAATTGCTTACTTGTATTATCTTCTCCCTCTACTTTTACAATGGCACCTTTTTCGTAAACAATATTTTGAATTTGTAATCCAGTTGTTCTAGATAAGGTGATATTGGTAGCACCTAGTCCACTATTGATGGCACCTTCTACCACTAGATAGCCAGTGCTAGGGCTAGTAACCGGAGATATGTATTTTTCTTTGCAAGCAATGAAAAACAGCATCAATATCAAGATATATTTTATTGTTATTTTCATTGTACTTATTTGAATGCAATATTTAAATTAATATACGGGATCGCATTTCCAAAAATGGAAAGTTTATATCCATTTACAGCTCCATTTTCAGATACATAATAAACTGAGTAAGGGTTTTTACGCCCTGTTAAATTATAAACGCCAATGGACCAACTATTATGTGTTAACTGGTGAACCTTATGATTCCCCTCGATATTCATTGAAAAATCAGTTCTAAAATAATCGGGAATTCTATAGGCGTTTCTGTCTGCATATAAAGTACGCATGGAACCTCCATAGGAAAATACACCAATTGGTAATGTGATGGGTCTGCCAGTGCTATAATTGCCATTCATTGAAATGCTGAATCGATGACTGAATTTATAATTCGCTACGATGGTTACATCATTTGGTTTATCGTAATTGGAAGGGTAGTAGTTGCCATGATTAATAATATCCCCCGCAGTTGGGTCATCCATTTTCAATAATACCCTAGACCAAGTATAGCTAATCCATCCATTTAATTTACCTGCAATCTTTTTCACAAGCAATTCAGCACCATAAGCTTTTCCTTTGGTTTCAATTACATCGGTTTCAATATGGTGATTCATTACTAGAACGGCTCCACTCTTATAGTCTAAATAGTTATTAATGTTTTTGTAATACACTTCAAAGGAAGTTTCAATTGTATTTGATTTTAAGTTCTTGTATATTCCTAATGAAATTTGATCACCTGTTTGTGGCTTAATATTGGGGTCACTCAATTTCCAAATATCAGTAGGGGCCATAGCTGTGGTATTGGATAGAGCATGTATAAATTGTTGCTGTGTATTATAACCCGCTTTTAGAGATAAGGTTTCATCAATTACATACCTTAAACCAAGTCTGTATTCTGGCCCACCATAAGTTTTAACAATTTTTCCATCAGCATAACTTACTGTTTTTAAAATACTTTCAGCTGTTCGCGGAACGCCTGCTGGATATATATTAACATTTTGTGCGCCTAAACTATTGAACATTGATAGTCTTAAACCAGCGTCTAATTTTAATTTACTTGAAATAGTATAATGATCCGTTAAGTACAATGCTGATTCAGCTGCTTTTTCTGCATTTATGACATCTCTAACTACTAAGGACTTGGGGCCCAATGGTTCATATGTACCTGGGTGTAGTAAATAATAAAGGCTACTGAATCCATATTCAAAACTATGTTTACTATTATAGTTATAATTGAAATTGGCTCTTAAGTAGGACTGATTAATGTCAAATCCAACTTGGTAGGCAGAAACAGGAAGATGTTGGCTATTTATTTCATAAGCATATTGATCATTTCCAATAGCGAATGTGGCGTTTAATTTATTATTGAAGATATGTTTCCACTTTACTGCTACATTTTTATTGCTATATCCATAAGCAGTGTCGCTGTTTAAATTAAAGTGATCCTTGCTTAAATAAGTTGTAAAATAAAGGGTATTGTTTTTATCAATTTGATGGTTCACAATTAAATTAACATCATAAAAATCCGCTTTACTGTTTTTGTATTGATCTGGTAATAAATCAAACAACCAATTGGAGTAAGTACTTCTACCTCCTAAAATAAAAGATGATTTGTCTTTAATAATGGGTCCTTCCAAATTCACTCTACTGGTTAATAAGCCAATGCCTGCTGAACCAGTGTATTCTTTTTTATTTCCCTCTCTACTATTAATATCTAATACGGATGATAGCCTTCCTCCAAAATTAGCTGGAATACTACTTTTATAGAGTTCGATATTATTGATTAATTCAGGATTGAATGCGGAGAACATTCCAAAAAAGTGAGTAGGATTAAAGATGGTTGCGTCATTGAATAAAATTAAATTTTGATCCGAAGCGCCACCTCGAATATTCAATCCTGTGCTTGCTTCACCAACTGTTTTAACACCGGGTAATGTAGTTACTGCTCTTAATACATCAGCTTCTCCAAATACGACAGGTACTTGTTTAACCGATTTAATATCCAGTTTTTGAACGCCCATGATAGTGCCTCTAACATTGCTCATTTTTTGAGAGGATATCACCACTTTCTTCAATGACATAATGCTGCTAATTGCTTCCATGTTCATTTTGCCATCACTATATAAAACTACCTGCCTTTTGATGTCTCTCATTCCCAAACTCTGCACATTTAAAATATGCTTTCCTTTGGGTAGGGAAATAGAGTAGTATCCATTTTGATCACTAGTAACACCTATTCTTGGCTGGTCAATATAAATGGATGCCCCAGCAACAGGCTCTCCCGTTTTTACATCTTTTAAATATCCTGCAATAGTAACAATAGGGTGTTGGCCAGCCTGCGCTTTTTCGCCAATTTCATAAATCTTTTTGTCTGTTAAGGTTGCCTGTGTATTTATTTCTTCATTGGAAAGAAAGCTGGTATCTGTAGCTAATACTGCAATTGGATTAATTTTTCCGGAAAAATAATCATTAGGAATTTGGGTAACTAAATTAACTCCATAAGATAAAAAAATATGTGCTTGTTGGTCAATACTAAAGAATAGATTTTTAGGTATGAAGATGGTATTTAATAAGCTACCAATACTAATTTTATTTTGTGTGTAATTAATGGGTTCTTTAGTCAATTGATTTGCATCAAAGAAAAACTGAAATTCAGATTGTTTTTCAATCTGTTGAATAATATCATATAGGCTTCCATTTTGAACATGAATATCTACTTTAGCGCTAGTATCTGTTTGCGCTTTAGCTGTTATTACAATAGATAATAGCGATAAGAATACAAATAGTTGTTTCATATTATAGTGCTATTTTATTGTAATGGCTAACTAAAGAGCTTAACATAAAATCCTTATCTCTATTATAATTGAGTTTTTCTTTTTTTGTAAATTGATTTAACTCTTTCGAATAAGGTTCTAGTAAAGTATAAAGAGATTTTTTGTTATTGATTTCAAAAAATTGCCCTTCTTTTTTTATAAAATATTTAGTTGTTATTTCAAATAAGGTAGAAAGCTCATTATTATTAGTGTATTTCTCTTTGATTTGCTTTGTTTCTTTTTTATACAAGGTTACTTTTCCTTCCGTTAAGACTTGATAAAATCCAGTGGTAATATTTGTTTTGTTTGCCTCATTATTTTCAACCCTTTCAAAACGATCTTCTAAAATGCTAAAAGATTTTAGTTTTTCATTTACCAATTGAATTCTGTGCGTACTATCCTGAATCACTACACAATCTGCAACCTCATCATATAGCAAATCCACATCTTTAAATAATACCCCATCATAAAATATACTTCCTTTATTAAGTGCATTTACTTTAAAGTAGGGGTGACCATCTGCAAATGAAACAGTATAGCCAGGATATTGAACCCCATTGAATTTGGCCGCTTGGTCGCCAATATTGTTATAGTATACCTGTAAAGTATTTTCAATGGCTGTCTTTAAAAAAAGACTATCCTTGTTACTACTTTGTGCATGTGATAAAGAAGTAAAACTTAAAATGATAAAAACAACTACAAATAATTTATTCATTACTAGTTGTTTTTATAAACGACTCCGTTTTTCATTACAAATTGTACTTGCTCCAATGTTGTGATATCATCAATAGGATTATTTGCCACTGCAATGATATCTGCTTTTTTACCAGCTTTAATCGATCCTGTTTTTTCTTTAATGCCAATTAAATCAGCTGCATTAATAGTCGCTGCTTGAATGGCTCCTATTGGTGATAATCCAAAGCGCGTCATCCATTTAAATTGTTTTGCATTCCAACCATGAGGGTATACACCAGCATCGGTTCCAAAAGCAATTTTAACACCAGCTTCCACTGCTTTTTGAAAATTCTCCCTTTGTAGTTTCCCGACCATTTTTTCCTTGTTAATGATTTTATCAGGGTATCCAAGTTTTGAATATTCTGACAAAATATATTCATCATCATACACATCTGAAACTAAATAAGTGCCTTTTGCTTTCATTAATTGAATGCCTTCTGCGTCAACCAAACTTCCGTGTTCAATAGAAGCCACGCCAGCTTTTACTGCCATTTTAATTGCTTCAGCACCGTGTGCATGTGCAGCTGCTTTTCTTCCCCACATTTTTGCTTCACTTACAATCGCATCCATTTCTTCCTGTGAATACTGAGGCCCACCAACACTTTCCTCTTCACTTAAAACACCCGCGCTTGCTCCAAACTTAATTACATCAGCCCCATTTTTTACATTAAAACGAACTTGCGCTCTCACTGCATCCACACCATTTGCTACGCCCGACATTCCTTTTGGTGCATTGAATTCTAAATAAGGAGAAAAACCATTTAAGTCACCATGACTGCCAGTTGAACCAATAAACATAGTGGCTGCATACATATTCGGTCCAACAACGTCGCCATTGTTTATTGCATTTCTTAATGCAATATCAACTAGGCCAGCCGAACCTAAATCTCTAACCGAAGTAAAGCCAGCTTCTAAAGTTCTCTTTGCATAAATATGTGCTGTAATAGCAACATCCACAGGTGTTTTTCTAAAAATATCAGCATAATAATCGCCACCTGGTTGACTCGTGATATGCGTATGACAATCAATCAAACCAGGCAAAACAGTAGATTTTGATAAGTCAATAATGGTTGCGTCTTTTGGAATATTAATCTTATTGGCTACTTGAATAATACTATCATTTCTTACTAAAATCATTTGATTCAATAAAACGGTTCCCGTTTCCACATCAATCAATTTACCAGCTTTAATAATGGTGGTTTTATTTTGGCAAAAACCAATTGCTGTCACTAAAAGAAATACACTAGTTGTTATAAATTTTCTCATATTTTCATTTGTTATGAACATTCTAAGCTATTTAATTTTCATCAATAATTTGCCTTAAATGGATAAGCGTTCATTTTATGTTAATGATTTGTGTATATCAAATGCAGCTTATCTTTGCAGTTCATTACAATAAATGATTTTTTATGAATAAAGTATGGTTTATCACAGGTTGTTCAACAGGTTTTGGACGTTATCTTGCGATTGAGGCATTGGCAAAGGGATATAAAGTAGTGGTGGCTGCGCGTAACCCCAATGATGTTCAGGATATCGTGGCTAACTATGCAAATACTTCATTGGCCGTAAAGTTGGATGTAACTGTACCTGAACAAATCAATTCATCGGTTAAAGAAGCAGTTGAAAAGTTTGGAACTATTGATGTTTTAGTAAACAATGCGGGTATTGGCTATTTTGGGGCCATTGAGGAAAGTGAGGAGGCCGAAGTGAGACGTATGTTTGAAATTAATGTTTTTGGATTGGCACATATGACTCAAGCTGTTTTGCCTATTATGCGTAAACAAAGAAGTGGACATATTTTAAATATAGCATCCATTGGAGGTTTGCGTTCCTTCCCTGGTGTTGGTTTTTACAATGCCACTAAATATGCAGTAGATGGTTTAAGTGAATCATTGAGTAAGGAAGTTGCACCGCTTGGTATTAAAGTGACCATTGTTGCACCGAGTGGTTTTAGAACCGATTGGGCAGGTCGTTCAGCTAATGATAGCAAAATAGTCATTGAAGATTATGCAACTACTGCAGGAAAAAATAAAGGAGATATAAGAGGGTACAGTGGCAATCAACCAGGCGATCCTGTTCGTGCGGCTAAGGCGATGATTCAAGTGGTTGAAACTGAAAATCCACCTTTACGCTTATTATTAGGTGCAGCTGCATTAAAAGGCGCTAGAATAAAATTAGAAGAACTTAAAAACGATTTTGATACTTGGGCAGCCGTTACGGAGGGCGCGGATTTTCCTAAGGAATAATTGCTGATTTTTTTTGCTTGCTAAAAAGTTTATACACTTCTTTGACGTATAAAAAAGAGAGTAGCGGAATGGTAATAATATTAAGCTTATTAAGCTCGTACATTCTGTTGAAATCAAGATGCAGCATAGCGGATAGGCCTCTTGTTAATCCACAGCCGTAACACTTTATTCCAAAGAGGTTCTTGAATAAACAAAAGGAAAAATCATTATCAGTTGATTGGTAGTTGACCAACCAAATAGCAATGGGAATTGCTAAGAATAAGATTTTATAAAATCTAGTTTTTTCTATAAAGTTCATTGCCGTTGCCATCTCTGTAACTTCCTAAAACGATCATGATAAAATCAATTAAGGTCCAGATACCGCAGCCGCCTAAGGTTAATAACTGAGCTACACCAGTACCTGTTTTTTTAGTGTAAAAACTGTGTACGCCAAAATGACCAAGGAAAAAGCAAAGTAATAAAGTAGTTAACCAATCAAATCTTCCAGGAGGAGTTGGTTGGTTAGTTGCACCTGAAAAATTGGATCCTTGATTTGTTGGAACGCCACATTTTACACAGATTACTGCTTTATCGTCTATTTGATTGCCACAATTTGAACAAAACATATATTCGGTTTTAGAATTTATAGTTACATAAATATAGGGTAATAATTGTTTTATCATTTCCAATTAGTTAAACAAAATGATATTAGACTTCCTAATTACAAAAAAATAAGATTTTAAGTATCGTACAGCTCTCGTTTTCCTAAGTACTTGATTATCAAATAAAGTAAATGTTCCATTACGCAAATATGGAACATTTTTGTTGACAAATGAGTGAAGATTATAATTGTATGGAGATAACTTGTATGTTCAAAATCAAAACCCAAACACATGAAAAAAACAATTTTAGTAGCATTAATGGCTACTACTTTATTTGCTTGTAAGCAAAATGAAACAAAGACTGAAACAGCAACAACAACTGCAGCAACTGGTACAGTAACTACCACTGGACCAGAAGTAGATTTAATTAAAAAAGCGGTGGATGCATTCGCTAGTGGCGATTGGGCAACTTACGCTGCTTGTTATGCGGATACTGCAAAAGCATATCATAATATTTGGCCTTTAGCTGGAGATTCAACTTTAGCTTTAGGAATGCCTAAACTTATTGAAGGTTTTAAAACACAAAGAGCTTTAATGGATGGTAATCCATCTGTTGATGGAACTATCTACGAAGTGGTGACTATGCCAAATGGTAGCAAATATGGACATGCTTGGATTAATTTTTCTTGGAAATCTAAGAAAGGCGGTACAGGTAAAATGGCATTATTTAATTCATATGGTTTTAACAAAGACGGAAAAATAACTTACGAGTGGCCTATATATGACACTAAGGAAATTTCAAAACTTGGTCAATAATTAATACGTTTTAAGTTTGGATATAAGAATCAAGGGTCGCTTAGCAATAAGCGACCTTTTTTTATGGTTTCATTCCATAAAATATGCTTTATTTGCAACGTATTATTTTAATGAATCTTATATATGCAATTAACAAACTTACTAGGGGATGCGGATGCACTTTTTAATGCTACTGAACTTACGGGGAGTTTGGGATTAATAGCTACAGTTATTTTAACGATTAATATGGTGCTAGGTATGATGTTAAGCACCTCTTTTACTAAAACAAATTGGGGATTTAAATTGCCTGCAAAAATTAAAGCAGTTGACATTAATAATTTGCATAATTACACTGCCTATATTGCCTTATTTTTTGTGTTTGCACATGTATTATTGATTCCTTTTGATGCAGCTAATAAATTTACTTTTTTAGATATTTTATGGCCTGCCAATGCGCCTCATCAATCAAATATTGTGTTTTTAGGCACTTTTTCATTGTTGGCTTTAATCGTTGTTATCATTACGACACAAAAAGTGGTTAAAAGAAAGCTGGGGTATGGGTTGTGGAAAAAAATCCACCTCATTTCTTATCTAACTTGTATATTATTTGTGGCACATGGGCTCTTGATGGACCCTGAATTAAAAGACAGACCAACTGATTGGATTGATGCCGAAAAATTGTTGTCTGAAATCTGCGGATTTGTGCTATTACTCGCTTTTATTCTTAGGTATAAGTATTATATTTATACTACTAGAAATAATTAAATCCTGCCCTAATAATAGGTGATTTGTCATTTATTATATGCTAGTTTTTTATTGGAATATAAAAGCCACAAAATGAAAAAACACCTAAGTATTTTCTTTGTCATTGCATTTTGCTTTATTCAAATTGCTGGTATCGCTCAAATAAGTAGTGATCATTTTAATGCTATCAAATGGAGAATGATTGGACCGCACAGAGGCGGTAGAACCGTTGGTGCTGTTGGTGTTCCTCAGGAGCCCAATGTTTTTTATATAGGTGTAAATAACGGTGGTGTTTGGAAAACGACCGATTATGGTAGAACCTGGTTCCCCATTTTTGATGATCAACCGACTGGTTCGATTGGGGATGTTGCAGTGGCGCCATCCAATCCAAATGTAGTATATGTAGGTAGTGGAGAAGGTATTCAAAGACCCGATTTGTCGGTAGGAAATGGAATGTATAAATCAACAGATGCAGGAAAAACCTGGACGCATTTAGGCTTAGAAGATGCTCAACAAATTGGGGGGCTAGCGATAGATCCAAATGATGAAAACAGGGTTTTTGTGGCCGTTTTAGGTCATCCATATGGTCCAAATACTACAAGAGGGGTATATCGCTCCTTAAATGGTGGTAAAACATGGGAAAGAGTATTGTATAAAGACGAAAATACCGGAGCTGTTCAGGTTGCGATCGATCCAAAAAATCCAAATATCATTTATGCTGATATGTGGGCAGGTCGCCAAGGGCCTTGGGAAAATGGAGCATGGAATGGACCTGAAAGTGGTTTATATAAATCAATCGATGGTGGAACAACATGGAAAAAATTAACTACAGGATTGCCAACTGTAAAACAAGGTTTAGGAAGAATTGGATTTTGTATTGCGCCTTCTGATCCTAACCGATTATTTGCAACCGTGGATGCAGGTGATGAAGGAGGAATGTATCGAAGTGATGACGGTGGGGAAACTTGGAAAAGTATTAGCAATGATGGAAGATATTGGGGGAGAGGAAGTGATTTTGCCGAAGTAAAAGTGGATCCAAAAAATAAAGACATTGTTTACACTGCCAATGTAGTGGTTTGGAAATCGGAGGATGGTGGAAATAATTGGAAAGATTTTAGAGGTGCTCCAGGTGGCGATGATTACCATCGTATTTGGATTAATCCAAACAATCCAAATATCATTTTAATTGCAGCAGATCAAGGTGCCATTATTACGGTAAACAATGGTGCTACTTTCTCATCTTGGTACAATCAACCCACTGCACAGTTTTATCATGTAAGTACCGATAATGATTTCCCATATAACGTTTATGGAGGTCAACAAGAAAGTGGTTCTGTTGGTATTGCATCAAGAGGCAATGATGGACAAATAACTTATAGAGAATGGCATCCCGTTGGTGTGGAAGAGTATGGTTATGTTGCTGCCGATCCTTTAGATCCTAATATTATTTATGGTGGCAAAATAACGAAGTACGATAAAAGAACTGGACAGGTACAAAATATAGCACCAGCATCTTTAAGAAAAGGAGATTATAGATTTGTAAGAACAGCACCCGTTTTATTTTCACCCATCGATCCAAAGACTTTATACTTTGCAGGAAATGTTCTATTTAAAACAAACAATGGTGGACATTCATGGCAGGAAATAAGCCCAGACTTAACAAGACCTAGTTGGGATATTCCTGCAAGCGTAGGTATTTATACCGAAGAAGCTTCCAAAACAAAACGTCAAAGAGGCG
>Ga0007825_1000046_pt1 | contig 39202 bp, 42 predicted proteins | sample CryBogCBE13Jul09_FD_71229 | JGI IMG/M metagenome (GOLD analysis project Ga0007825, IMG submission 71229) | Freshwater microbial communities from Crystal Bog, Wisconsin, USA - CBE13Jul09 | ecosystem: Environmental > Aquatic > Freshwater > Lake | place: Crystal Bog, Wisconsin, USA | collected... | reverse complement strand
CGGCATTATCGTCAGGCGGTGACCGCCGCAGGGACGGGGTGTATGGCCGCACTCGATGCCGAGCGTTATCTCGCTGCAGCCGATTTTGCTGCTACGGCTTGAGCGACTGCTGAACACGGCTCAGCGTGGTTAGGATATGATCGCGCAGTATCGCATGGTCAGCTGACGACGCAAAACTATGTGAAGCACTGTCGATGTGCGTCACCTGCACGCGGTCGCGAACCGGTTCGAAAATGTCCGTGTTCCATTGGTCCGCGAACGCGATCGCTGTTCCGTCACCATTAGCGAGCAGGATGTATGCTGGTATTTCACATTCGGTCAGCGCCGATGCAACTTGCTTGGTCAATGCTTGCGTCGTCCGCTGTGCCACGGCCAACGAAATACTTCCGGCGGCCTTGCGCATGTTCACGCGACCGAGCAACACGTCCAGCCATGCGCGCGGGTTCCGCAAGCGTTGGGCGTAATAGGCCCTTGCAGCTGCGGGCGCGGGTTCGTCGACAATTGGTTCCACAATCCAGGGGTTTGTGAGCACCAGCTCAGCGATGCCCTCGGGACGATGCAGAATGAGGGCGGTTGCACCGTCACAATTTCCGAGAGCCACAACGGCCCGGAGTTGCAACTGCTCATGCTCGATAAGGCTCTGGTCCGCGTGTTTGGCTGAAATTCAGCCTGCATTGATTTAGATCAATGTTCTGACGCCCAGCGCGCCTGATAGTGGCGGCTCAAAATGAGGAGCGCAGATATGGAAATTCTCCACGAACCGTTTTTAGTATTGGCCGTTTTTTGTTGCGTGTCGTTCGCCGCCGTTTTGGCGTTTGTTTCAATCGAGGATGCCATCAAGCACCGTAACCGGCATTGATCTGATCAGCGCTGCAATAGCGCGAGCGGCGCACGCGAAAGTGAAGGCGCGGCGCGCGGCTCAGGGCTTGATCATGAGATATTGCGTGACGGCAACGCCTTGTGTGGCCGCAGCGTCGCTGACGGGCATCGTCGCAGTCAAAATGTGTGTCGTCGCGTCGTAATACTGCCCCTTGGGCAGTGGGCGATGCGGCGTCGGCCAATTACGGACAGTCACACGGATCAGCGTCCACCATGGCGGCGTGCGCCCCATCGGTGGATCTATACCCACTACAAGATTCCCACCAAAATATGCGCACGAATAGTGCTGATAGAGATCATCGGTGGCTTGTGGGTTGGGTGACTGCTCGTCCTTTACCCGTAACTCCCCGACACAATTTGATCCGGGGGATACGTCCAGCTCGAGCGCACCGTCTGCCGGCAATCCGTGATGCGGATGCGCAGGCGAGTGCGCAATGATTGTGCCTTGATCGACTGGCGCGTTCGCCTCCGTTTGAATCGCAGGCGAATCATGCTTTTCGGCACAACCGACCGTCGAACACGCCACGACCAGACCGCCGATTAGGCTTGGGCCGCATTTGGTTGATAATTTCAGCCGTTTCATATGACGCTTCCCTATCATCTTTGATCGTCGCGGCCATCCTTGCGATGCCACGTTTCACGGTAAATTCTGCTTTCGCTTCATGTTGCGCAAAATCGCATACGAATACATAGCGTGCTCGGTAAGAAGAATGTGCGAGGCATGTCGGTAACAACACAAGCATAGGACGTATTTGGTGGAGACGATGAACGTAGCATGGTGGCGTGGGGCCGTAATTTACCAGATTTATCCGCGTTCATTTGCCGACTCAAATGGCGACGGAATTGGCGATTTGCCAGGCATTACCGCACATCTCGACTATGTTGCGGGGCTTGGCGTTGACGCTGTCTGGCTCTCGCCCTTTTTCACATCACCGATGGCGGACTATGGGTATGATGTCGCCGATTACCGCGACGTCGACCCGATTTTCGGGACGCTGGCAGATTTTGATGCCCTGCTCGCGCGGGCGCATGCGCTGGGTCTGAAGGTCATTATCGATCAGGTTTATGCACATACCTCAGATGCGCATGCATGGTTTGCCGAGAGCCGTTCGAACCGCACAAACCCCAAAGCGGATTGGTATGTTTGGGCCGATGCGAAGGCGGACGGCACCCCGCCGTCAAACTGGCAATCGGTGTTTGGTGGCCCGGCATGGACGTGGGATGCGCGGCGTGGCCAATATTACATGCACAACTTCCTCAAGGAGCAGCCGCAGCTCAATGTTCACAACGTTGCGGTGCAGGATGCACTGCTTGATGTGGCGAAGTTCTGGCTTGATCGCGGTGTCGACGGGTTTCGGCTCGATGCGCTCAATTTCGCGTTTCACAACCGCGCGCTGACCGACAATCCACCGGTTCCACCGGGGAAGAACGCGCCGCTGGTGCGCACCCGCCCGTTCGACTTTCAATTGAAAATCAACAACATGTCGCAGCCCGAGCTCGTGCCTTTTGTCGAGCGCATCCGATTGCTTTTCGATCAGTATGATGACCGCTTCACCGTCGCAGAAGTTGGCGGTGACGATGCCGAGCAAGAGATGAAGCTACTGACAGCGGGTGAGAAGCGTCTGAACACCGCCTACAGCTTCGCATTCCTCCACCAGGATCGACCCACGCAGCAGCTGATTGCCGAGGTGCTTGGCAAATGGCCCGATATCCCCGGACAAGGCTGGCCAAGCTGGGCGTTTTCGAATCATGATGCGCCGCGCGTCGTTTCACGCTGGGGCGGCATCGATGATTATGACGCGCGGGCCAAGCTTTATATCATGTTGTTACTGGCATTGCGTGGAAACCCGTTCATCTATCAGGGCGAAGAGCTTGGCCTGCCACAAGCGGATGTGCCTTATGAGCGGTTGCTTGACCCCGAGGCAATCGCCAATTGGCCCCTCACGCAAGGTCGGGATGGCGCGCGCACGCCCATGCCTTGGACCGCCAACGCGCCCCATGCGGGTTTCTCCACAGTCGAGCCTTGGCTGCCTATTGATCCGCAGCATCTCAATCGCGCTGTTCATGCACAGGAGGATCAAGCAGACTCGGTGCTCAGCTTTACGCGCCAGATGGTTGCGTTGCGTCAGGGAAGCCTTGCGCTCAAGCAAGGATCAATTGATTTTATCGCAACGCTGACGGGAGCCCTTGTCTTTGAGCGGCACGTTGCGGGTGAGACGCTCGTTTGCGTGTTCAACCTTGGCGATACCGTCGTCGAGGATCATCCGCGGACAGGCTGGCAAGTTCTGGTCACGTTGAATGGTGCGACAGGGGAGGGCGGCGCATTGCCCCCGCTGAGCGGGTATATTGCGCGAAAGGCTTAGGCGCCTCTGCTCCTCAATACCGCGCCTCGACGAAATACAGCCCGTCAGGTGGCGCGTTGAAGCCGAGCGCGGCCCTGTCTTTGGCTTCAAGCGCGGCGCGGAGGTCTTCGATGGTCCAGGTGCCGCGCCCCACCAGCATCAGGCAGCCGACCATTGAGCGCACCTGATGGTGCATGAACGAGCGGGCCTCGGCGGCAATGCGGATGGTGTCACCCTCCCGCGCAATATCCAGCCGGTCGAGCGTTTTAACAGGTGACGCACTCTGGCAATGCACCGAGCGGAAGGTGGTGAAATCGTGCAGCCCGACAAGGATTTGCGCCGCCGCGTGCATCGCGTTGGCATCAAGCGATGTTGGCACTTGCCATGCCAGCCCCTTGTCGAACGTGAGCGGCGCGCGGCGATTGATGATGCGGTACTCATAAGCGCGCCCGATGCAGGAAAAGCGCGCATGCCAATCATCCGACACTTGCTCCACGCTCAGAATAGCAACGGGATTGGGACGCAGCCGTGCGTTGAGTGCATCGCGCAATCGGAAGGGTGCAAAGGGCTTGGAGATGTCCAGATGCGCCGCCATCGCGCGGGCATGGACACCGGTATCAGTGCGGCCAGCGGCGTGGAGGGTGGCAGTCTCACCGCTAATGTCGAGCACAGCCTGCTCGATTGCGGCTTGCACGCTCGGCCCATGCGACTGGCGCTGCCAGCCCATGAAGGGGCGGCCGTCAAATTCCACAATGAGCTTAAAGCGCGTCATCCGAGCTTAGTGCCCGCGGGAATGGCGAAGCCGCGCAGGAATTCAGGCGTTGGCATCGCGCGACTTCCGGCGCGTTGGACGAGTGTTGGCCGGATAGCGCCGGGGTTGCAGGCAATGGTGAGTTGCGCATCGAGCGTTGTGGCAGGCGGGGCAGGGGCATAGTCGGGCGCGACGACCTCCGCCGCGAGCACACGAACACGCTCGCCATTGAGCTCAAAATACGCGGTCGGGTGGAACGCGCGGATTTGCCGCTCGACTTGGGGGGCACTGATCAGGAAATCCAATCGCGCCTCGGCCTTGTCGATTTTCGCGGCATAGGTCACCCCGTCCTCAGGCTGCGGCATGGGCGGATGCGCGGGGAGATTGGCCAGCACCCGAACGAGCAATTCCGCGCCCAACACCGCCAGCTCTTCGGTCAACGCGCCCGCCGTCTTACCCGCAACCGACGTGCGCACATCAGCCAGCATCGGCCCGGTGTCGAGACCCGCTTCCATCTGCATGATCGTGACGCCCGTCTCCGGATCACCCGCCAAAATCGCACGCTGAATGGGCGCGGCCCCCCGCCAGCGCGGGAGTAGTGAGGCATGGACATTGATGCAGCCATGCTTCGGTGCATCCAGCACCGCCTTGGGAAGGATCAAGCCATAGGCCGCCACCACCGCAACATCAGCCCCGTGAGCAGCAAACGCTACCTGCTCCTCCGCACCTTTGAGCGACACGGGCGTGAACACAGGCACACCCATCGCCTCGGCGGCGACATGCACCGGCGTCGGCGTCAGCGCCTTGCCCCGCCCTGCGCGGCGCGGCGGCTGGCTGTAGACGGCGATAATGTCATGTCCCGCCGCCGTCAGCGCGCGCAGCGATGGCACTGCGAAATCGGGCGTTCCCATAAAAATAATCTTCATCCTCGCCTTCAATCGCGTGACACGAGCCAGCGCAAGTGATTATTGCATCGCATGGCCTCTCCTGAACTCGATGCCCTGTCCCAAGCGCTTGCCCGGCTCCCCGGTCTTGGGCCGCGCTCGGCGCGGCGCGCGGTGCTCCATTTGCTCAAAAAGCGCGAGACCGCGCTGGTACCGCTGCTGCGCGCGCTTGAGCGGGTGGCGGATACGCTCGCCACCTGCACCACCTGCGGCAATGTCGATACGCGCTCGCCGTGCGGGATATGTGCCGATCCGCGCCGCGATGCGCGCAGCCTCTGCGTGGTGGAAGATGTCGCGGATTTGTGGGCGCTGGAGCGCTCGCGGCTCTTTCCGGGGCGCTTTCATGTCCTCGGTGGGCGGCTAAGCGCGCTCGATGGCATCGGCCCCAATGAGCTGAGCATCGACGCGCTGGTGAGCCGGATCGCGGCGGGCGGAATTGATGAGGTCGTCCTCGCGATGAACGCGACCTTGGAGGGCCAGACGACCGCGCACTATATCGCCGAGCGGATCGAGAGCTTCCCGATCCGGCTGACGCAACTCGCGCATGGCCTGCCCGTGGGCGGCGAGCTCGATTATCTCGACGATGGAACACTGGCGCAGGCGCTGCGGGCGCGGCGGCCGGTGGTGTGATCTTGACGAATCCAAAGATCAGACATACCTGAAGCCCATGGCCATTCTCCCGATTATCGAAGCGCCCGACGCGCGGCTGCGCACCATTTCCAAGCCCGTTGAGGCGGTGACCGATGCGACGCGCGCGCTGATCGCCGATATGTTCGAGACGATGTATGATGCGCCGGGGATTGGCTTGGCGGCGATTCAGGTGGGCGTGCCCGACCGCATCCTCGTCATTGATCTGCAGGAGAAAGACGAGGAGACCGGCGAGACAATCCGCGAGCCGCAGGTGTTCATCAATCCCGAAATCATCGAACATTCTGAGGAAACCGGCTTTTATAATGAGGGGTGCCTCTCGGTGCCTGAGCAATATGCCGATGTCGAGCGCCCGCTGCGCGTCAAGGCGCGCTGGCTCGATGAGCATGGCACAGCGCACGAGCGCGACCTCGATGGCCTGCTCTCCACCTGCTTGCAGCACGAGATGGACCATCTTGAGGGCATTCTCTTCGTCGATCACCTCTCGAAGCTGAAGCGCGATATCCTGCTGAAAAAGGTCATCAAGCTGCGCAAGGCGGCGTGAGACATAGCCGTTAATGCGGCGGCGTGAGGCCAATGCTCTTCAAGATGACCGCCTGCACCATCATCACCAGCAGCCAATGTCCGCAATCGAGGCCCACCGCGCGCCAGCTGAGCGCACGGGCCCGCTGGGTCACGGTCAGAACCGGCGCGACGAACCCGATCCAGATGATCAGCGGTGTCATCAGCGCCATCACCCAGCCATTGGCCTTGGGTGGGGCGAGGATGAGCGCACCGGCTAGGATCGCGCACAGCCAGAACTCAGCGAGCAGGGCGATGCCGATTTCGCGCACCGACGTTTGCGCAGGGCTGCCATCGGGGCGCGCCGGTGGGTAAATCAGCCCACCGAGGAAGAAGGCCGCAACGGTCGCCAGCGAGATAGTAACGATATTCTGCAGGATGTAAATCACGCGCCTCATCTATCTTGGTTTGGCGTCAGGGGGAAGGGCTGGTGATCGCGCGCGCCGCCCTTGCCGCAACGCAATAACTCGGCTAGGGGCGCGGCAACTTAACTCCAAACATTGAGATCCTAAATGTCGTCGCTACGCAATATCGCGATCATCGCTCACGTTGACCATGGCAAAACCACGCTGGTTGACCAACTTTTCCGCCAGTCGGGTACCTTTCGCGAAAACCAGCGCATTGAAGAGCGCGCGATGGATTCGAATGATCTTGAAAAAGAGCGCGGCATCACGATTCTCGCGAAGTGCACGAGCATCGAATGGCATGGTGCGGATGGTGAAACGACGCGGATCAACATCGTCGATACCCCAGGCCACGCCGATTTCGGCGGCGAGGTCGAGCGCATTCTCTCGATGGTCGATGGCGTTATTCTGCTCGTCGATGCGTCCGAAGGCGCGATGCCACAGACCAAGTTCGTGACGGGCAAGGCGCTGGCGCTCGGGCTGCGCCCGATTGTTGTGGTCAACAAGATCGATCGCCCCGATGAGCGCATTCAGGAAGTGCTGGATGAGGTGTTCGATCTGTTCGTGTCGCTTGATGCGACCGATGAGCAGCTCGATTTCCCTGTGCTGTTCGCGTCCGGACGCAACGGCTATTGCAACGCCGAGCCCGACAAGCGTGAGGGCACGCTGGCACCATTGTTTGAGAAGATTGTCGAGCACGTATCGGCACCCAAGGCCGATCCCGACGGCCCGTTCAAATTCCTCGTGACCTTGCTTGATCGCGACAACTTCCTCGGTCGTATTCTCACCGGTCTGGTCTTCTCGGGCTCGCTCAAGGTTAATGCGCCCATTCACGCGCTCGATAATGATGGCAAAGTGGTCGAAACCGGCCGCGCCTCGAAAATCCTCGCCTTCCGTGGCTTGGAGCGTGTGCCCGTTGATGAAGTGCAGGCAGGTGACATTGTTTCGATTGCTGGCCTTGCGGTCGCGACCGTTTCGAACACGATTGCGGACCCCTCAGTCTCCGAGCCGCTCCACGCGCAGCCTATTGATCCGCCGACACTGTCGATGCGCTTCTCGGTGAACGATTCGCCAATGGCGGGCCGCGAAGGCACGAAGGTTACGTCGCGGCTGATCCGCGATCGCCTTGCGCGCGAAGCCGAATCGAACGTCGCGATCAAGGTCGTCGAGGCCGAAGACAAGGATTCCTTCGAAGTTGCTGGACGCGGCGAATTGCAGCTTGGCGTGCTGATCGAGACGATGCGCCGCGAAGGCTTTGAGTTGAGCATTGCGCGTCCGCGCGTGTTGTTCCGTGATGGGCCCGACGGCAAGGAAGAACCGTATGAAACCGTCGTCATCGATGTGGACGAGGAATATGCCGGCACCGTCGTCGAGAAGATGAACCTGCGCAAAGCCGAGATGACCGATATGCGCCCCTCGGGCGGCGGTAAAACACGCATCACCTTCAGCGCGCCCTCGCGCGGGCTGATCGGCTATCATGGTGAGTTCCTCTCGGACACGCGCGGCACGGGCATCATGAACCGGCTGTTCGAGAAATATGGCCCGCACAAGGGCACGCTCAGCGGCCGTCTCAACGGCGTGCTGATTTCGAACGGTGCGGGCGAGGCCGTGGCCTATGCGCTCGGGCCGTTGGAAGAGCGCGGTATTCTGTTCGTTGCGCCGCAAGAGGCGCTCTATGAGGGCATGATCATTGGCGAGAATGCGAAGACCGGCGATCTTGAAGTCAACCCGATGAAATCGAAGCAGCTTACCAACTTCCGCGCGTCGGGCGGTAAGGATGACGCCATCCGGCTGACCCCGCCAAAGCGGATGACGCTCGAGCAGGCGATTGCGTATATCGAGGATGATGAGCTTGTTGAGGTGACGCCGAAGAGCATTCGCTTGCGTAAACGCTGGCTCGGTCCTAACGAGCGCAAGAAGATGAGCCGTTCAAAAGCGGCATAATCTTTCGCCGTGACATTGCCATGATTGCGCATTAGCCTCACGACTCGAAGCGGTTGGGGAGTGGGGGCGATGGAGCAATATAGTATCGGACGCGTTTTTTCGCGGACGTACGAGCAGATTAAGAGCAATTTCTGGACGCTCTTGGGCTTTATTGTCATCAGCTATATTCTGTCCTCAATTGCGATGACCATTGCCATGGTTCCGCTGTTGGGCAGCGTTATTGCCAATTCCAGTGCCTTGGGCGGAGCAGCAACAACCGATCCGTCTGCGGCGCTCGCGATGTTCACGTCGCCGTCGTTCATTGCGTCATTCTTGTTCCTCTTGGTCATTGCAATTCTGGTCAATTCGGTGATGTTTGGCGGGGCATTCTATTGTTTGGCTGGGTCAAGCTATGGACAAAAGGTTGGGTTGGGAGAGTGCTTCGGCGTTGGTTTCCGGCGCGCCTTTTCGCTGTTTTTGACACAATTGCTTGTCTCGCTCGGCGTACTTGTCGGGTATATATTCTTCATTATTCCGGGCGTCATCCTCGCCTTGATGTGGGCTGCGGCCATGCCGTTGAGCGTACTTGAAAATCTTGGGCCGATCGAGAGCATGCGTCGGAGCGGCCTGCTGACGAAAGGATCCAAGCTCGGCATCTTCCTGACATATTTGCTGCTGATGGTTGGCGTTGTCCTGTTCGAATTGATCATGTTTGCGATTATGGGCTTGTCGTTCTTGGGCCTAGCGCATGGAGGCACGCCATCCCCCGCGGCGATTGGTAGCGCGATTGGCGGCATCCTATTGATGCAGGTCGTTATGATCGTCTTTGTTCTGCTGTTTTTTATGGCAATCATAAGTTTGCAGGTTTCAATCTATCGCGAGGTCAAACTCGTCAGAGAGGGCAGTGATTCAGGACTTGCCGACGTTTTCCGCTAAATCAGTCAGTCTGTAACTGGAAAGGAGACTATACTCATGGAATATATGCTCTTGCCTCTGAAGCGTTATGCAGATTTCCAGGGCCGGTCACGTCGGCAGGAATTCTGGATGTTTTCCCTTTTCCTGCTGATTGTTGAGACAGTTCAAATATTTCCAGTCATGGGATCACTTTTTGCGGCGGCAGCCAGCGGCCAATCACAGAATGGCGAATTCGCTGCGACAATGTTTTCGGGCATTGGTGGTATTATGTTCATCCTTTTGCTCATTTTCGGGCTGGCCGTCTTTATCCCCAATCTCGCCGTTCAAGTGCGACGCTTGCATGATACAGACCGCTCGGGTTGGTGGATATTGTTGGGCGTTGTGCCGATTGTTAACTATATCGGGATTATTGTTCTGTTCGTCTTTTATTGCCTGGAGGGCACAAAAGGACCGAACCGCTTTGGTCCAGATCCTAAGGGCGAAAATTACACCGACGTTTTCCGTTGAATGTAAAAAGCGCTGGCGATTTGCTTCAACTTGAGGCAATCGCCCCCTTATGACTGATACACCTCCTGATCGCCTTGCGGCGCAGCCCGATAGCCCGTTCCATAATGCCGATCTGCTGGCGCGCGGGATCGGGGTCCGATTCAAGGGCGTTGAACGCACCGATGTCGATGAATATTGTGTTTCGGAGGGCTGGGTGCGCGTTTCGCTGGGGAAGAAGGTTGATCGCAAAGGCCGCCCGCTGACGCTCAAGCTGCAAGGCGAGGTGGAGGTCTGGTTCGAACGCCCCGCTAAGTCTGAAACCCCCGAAGAAGTAGCGGTTGACGCCGATAAAGCCTGATTCTAACACAATCGCATAAAGACTGGAGACTAAACCGATGACCTATGTAGTGACCGACGCCTGCATCAAGTGCAAATATATGGACTGCGTCGAGGTCTGCCCGGTCGATTGCTTCTATGAGGGCGAGAATATGCTCGTCATCAATCCGAGCGAGTGCATCGATTGTGGCGTTTGCGAGCCTGAGTGCCCCGCCGAAGCCATCTTGCCCGACACCGAGAGCGGCCTTGAGAAATGGCTCGAACTCAACACCAAATATTCGGCTGAATGGCCGAATATCACGCGCAGCCGTGAAGCGCCAGCCGATGCGGATGAATTTAAGGGCCAGCACGGCAAGTTCGAAAAATTCTTCTCCGAGAAACCCGGCAAAGGCGACTGAACGGTGGATGACCGAGGTCGCTCCACCGACAAGTAAAATTAGTAACATCAGGGCCGAGATTGCCGCCGGAAACGTGCCGCGCGGCATGGCCTTGCTAGACGCGTTGCTCATTGATTATCCCGAATGGCTGGAAGGTCATCAACAGCTGTGTACACTGCGCCGAATTTCGGGAGCGGCGGGCGATTTTACGGCAAGCTATGCCCGCGCTTGCGCCGCGCGCCCACAATGTCGTGCCTTATGGCTCGCTTGGTTTTACACGATCGCGCAGATCCGTGACTGGGAGGCTGCGCTGGCGATCATCCGCGACGGCGAGGCGCAGTGTGGCATCGGCATCGGCTTTGTGCTCGCCAAGCTCTACGTGGCCGTCGAATCGGGCGATGACGCCACAGCCGCGCACTATTTTACACAGACCGAAAAATTTACCGATTTGGGGCTCGAAATGTGCCGCGCTCGGTTCGGGCTGCGCACCGGGCAATATGCGTGGGCCGAGGCCGCCGCATCGCGCATGCTGAAGTTCAGTCCTGAAAAGGCCTGGCCCTATCTTTCACTTGCGTGGCGGTTGCAGGGCGATGCGCGGGCGGATTGGCTCGACGATCCGGCGCGCACGATCAAAGCGTATGACCTTGATTTTGCTGCGGGTGAGCTTGCCGCTTTGGCGGCCTATCTGCGCACACTGCATACGGCAAAGGCACCGCATCTCGACCAATCGGTGCGTGGTGGCACGCAGACTGACCGGCCATTGTTCAACGACACTTCGCAGGTCATCGTCACTTTGCGCGAGAAAGTCGAAGGCGCTGTGCGGTGCTATATCGACGAATTGCTCCCTCCCGATGCCGCGCATCCGCTGTTGGGCGCGCCAAGAACGCAACCGATCAAATTTGCCGGAAGCTGGTCCGTGCGGTTGACCGATGAGGGCTTTCATGTCGCGCATGTTCATCCCTATGGGTGGATCAGTTCGGCCTTTTATGTGGGGCTGCCCGCGCCGGAAGATATGGGTGCGCCGCCCGCCGGATGGATCAGCTTCGGCGCGCCACCGCCATCGCTTAGCCTTGATTTGCAGCCCTACTGCCGAATTGAGCCAAAGCCAGGGCGGCTGGTGCTGTTCCCCTCAACCATGTGGCACGCGACCGAGCCGTTTGCGGCAGGTGAGCGGCTCGTGGTGGCATTTGATGTCGCGCCACCAAAGGACTAACGCGCGTGTCCACTCCGTTTATCGCGCTGCAACAACCCCCTAGCTATTTTGTTGCGAATCTGTTAACAAGCTCCTCCACGAGCTCGGCGCGATTCTGCGCTGTGGCTGGAGTAGCAGAGATAAGCGCGGCAATCTTCCCTATCCGACCCTGATGATGGCGTTCGGAAGGCGAAGGATCATACCGCGCTGCAATGAAAGGGCCTTTAAATGGCGGCGAATGCGTTGAGCTTCGATGTTGGTGATTATGTTGTCTATCCGAAACATGGCGTGGGCCGGGTGATTGAGCTGCAAAGCTCGGAAATTGCTGGGATGAAACTGGAGCTCTATGTGCTCCGCTTCGAAAAAGAAAAAATGACGCTTCGTGTGCCAACCAATAAGGCCGAAGGCGTCGGGATGCGTAAGCTCTCTTCCGATAAGCAAATGCAAGAAGCGATTGTGACGCTGAAAGCCAAGCCGAAGGTGAAGCGGACGATGTGGTCGCGTCGCGCGCAGGAATATGAAGCGAAGATCAACTCGGGGGATCTGGTTTCGATTGCTGAAGTGGTACGCGATCTTTTCCGTGCCGAAGATCAGCCTGAGCAGAGCTATTCCGAGCGGCAGATTTTTGAAGCGGCGACGAGCCGCTTGGCGCGCGAATTGGCGGCGATGGAACAGATTGACGAGCCGGCAGCGGTTCAGAAAATCCTCGACATCCTGCGCAAAGCTGCGGCCGCATTGGCGCCAACCAAGCCTGTTGCAAACACCGACGACGACGAAGATTGAGCGTGAGCGAGCGTCAATGTTGGGCGCTCGCTGCGATCGCTTTGTCCGGCACCGCGCCGGTCTCAGCCGCCGAACGGACGCTTTCAATCACCGACTTTGATCGCATTCAAGCGACGGGCGCAATGACGGTCATTGTGAAGCGGTCGAACGCGACCAGTGTGCGCATTGTGGGCGATAGTCACGATCTCGAGACGATTGATGCCAGCGTCCATGGGCAGACGCTCAAGATTGGTGTCGCGCATTTCGGCTGGGGGAGCAACACCGTCGCGCGCGCGCCGCTCACGGTTTATGTGTCCACGCCGCATCTGAGCTTGGTCGGATTTACAGGCAGTGGCCGGATCGAAATCGATGAGCTGCGGGGGCCAAAGGTCAACGCTTGGTTGTCAGGCTCTGGATCGATGATAATTGGCCAGGCCGATGTGGAAAATCTGTCGCTCGCGGTGGCAGGATCAGGGCAATTGACCGTCGGCGGGCGCATCGCGCAAGCCAAGCTCGAAGCGATTGGCAGTGCGACGCTCGATGCCGCTGGATTGACCAGTCAGGACGCGACGCTCACGGCCTATGGCGCATCGACGATCACGGCGCGGGCGACCCGCAGTGCGGACGCGACTGCGACCGGAGCTGCTTCAATTCATGTTGACGGCCATCCGGCATGTAGCGTCCATAATACCGGCGCGGGTGCGGTGACCTGCGACTGACGCTATTGTCTCCGCGTCATAGCGCGGGTCGTGCGCCAAATAGTGCGGTGCCCACACGAACATAGGTCGCACCGAGCATAACGGCGGCCTCCAGATCGCTTGACATACCCATTGAGAGCTGCGCGATGCCATGATCACGCGCCAGTTTCGCCAACAGCGCGAAATAAGGTGACGCCTCGACGTTCGCCGGCGGCACTGCCATCAGCCCGACAACATCAAGGTCTGCCGACTGCGCTTGTTGCACCAGATGCCCGAGGTCAGCCACGGCGCCGCCGCCTTTTTGGGCCTCGTCGCCGATGTTGACTTGGATAAAGTAGCGCGGACGTCGTCCGAGCTTATCCTGAGCTTTTGCGAGCGCGGTGATGAGTGACAGGCGGTCGACAGAATGGATGGTACCGAACAGCGCGACCGCATCTTCCGCCTTGTTTGACTGCAGCGAGCCGATCAGGTGCAGCTCAATATCGGGATGCGCCGCCAGCAGCGCGGGCCATTTGCCCTGCGCCTCTTGCACGCGATTTTCCCCAAAGACGCGCTGGCCTGCCGCAATAAATGGTGTGACCGCCTCGGCGGGGTGCGTCTTCGAGACGGCGATGAGCGTGATATCCGTCGGCGTGCGACCTGCGATTTTCGCTGTTCGTGCAATTTCTGCGTGAACCTCGTCGAGGCGCGCCCGCGCCATTGTCGTAGCAGCTTGTTGTTCGTTATGCATGGCGCGCTATACGGTGAGTGATGAAGCCACGCCAGCCCAACTTTAAGTCAAGACTGCCGCGCATCTGGATGTTCAGCGACGAACGGATGGGCGCGAACTTTCTGCCCGCGCTCGCACAGCTGCCAAAGGGGGCGGGACTTGTTTTCCGGCATTATCAATTGGAGAAATGCGAGCGCCGCGCGTTATTCCTGCGGGCGCGCCGGATCGCGCGGGCGCGCCGGATCATCGTCGTGCTCGCGGGATCCGCCCGCCAAGCGCGCGCGTGGCGGGCCGATGGAGTGCATGGGGGTGTTCATGCGTATTCCCGCGAAGGCGGGAATCCAGCGAAACAAGAAAAGCTAGGCTCCCGCTTTCGCGGGAGCACAATGTTGAACCGGAACATAGTTAAAACCGCGCCAGTCCATAATCTGCGCGAACTGGTGGCTGCCGAGCGGGGCGGGGCGGATTTGATATTCATTTCGCCTGTTTTTGCGACCCGTTCCCACCCGGGGTCAGGAACACTGGGGCGACGCGGCTTCACGGCGCTTGCGGTTCGAGCAAACGTGCCAGTGGTCGCGCTCGGCGGTATGAATGCACGCCGCGCAAGCGCGCTCACATTGGCCTATGGCTGGGCGGGGATTGATAGCTGGCTCCCCGCCCAGTCCGACTAATGCATATGATGGTGGTGATGGCCGTCCTGATGACCGTGATGATGATGGCCGTGGTCACGTCCGTCATGGTGGCGATGATCCATGGCCATCATGCCGTCGGCGTGGTCGCCATGTCGCGTGTCACGCGCGCGCGATTGATCTTGGACACAATGGTCTTTCAGGTCGCGCGAGCAACGCGGATAGTCGCCCTGCGCAAGTGCAGCGGAACCAATGGTCAATGCGGCGGCAAACAATAGAACATGTTTCATAGGGCTCTCCTCATCTCCTGCGGCGTTTCTTTTGCCGTCGAGTCGAAGGCTAGGCCGTGGTTAACAAATTGTCAAAGTGAGGCAGCAGAGTTTACACGCCCTCAAACTGCAGTCGCGCGAGCCGCGCATAGAGGCCGTCTTTACCAACCAGGGCATCATGCGTGCCTTGTTCGACAATCCGCCCTTCATCCATCACGATGATGCGGTCGGCGGCCCGCACGGTGGCGAGCCGATGGGCGATGACGATGGTTGTGCGGTCGTGCATCAGGCGCTCCAGCGCGTCCTGCACCAGCCGCTCACTCTCGGCGTCCAGCGCTGAAGTCGCCTCATCGAGCAGCAGGAGTGGGGCGTTTCGCAGGATCGCGCGCGCGATTGCGACGCGCTGGCGCTGGCCACCTGAGAGCCGCGCGCCGTCTTCGCCCATATAGGTGTCGAGCCCGTCGGGAAGCTTGCGCAAAAATTCGGCGGCGTTGGCGGCTTCTGCAGCGGCCCAGAGTGCGGCGTCATCCGCCTCCCAGCGGCCATAGCGCAGATTGTCACGCGCGGAGGCGGCGAAGATGACGGTCTCTTGCGGGACCATCGCGATACGCGCCCGCACTTGGGCTGGATCAGCGGCTGGTAGCGCAACACCATCTACCCTGACCTCGCCTGATGACGGATCGTAAAAGCGTTGGATAAGCTGAAACAATGTTGTCTTGCCCGCGCCGGAGGGGCCGACAACGGCCACCGTCTCACCCGGAGCGATATCGAGGCAGAAATCGTAAAGCGCGCTGGTGTCGGGTCGGGTTGGGTAATTGAAAGTGACATGATCGAATGAAACCGCGCCACGTGCGGGTTCGGGAAGCGCTTGCGGATGCGCGGGGGCCGCAATGCTCGGTTGCTCGCGGAGCAATTCCGCAAGGCGCGAAGCGGCTCCGGCACCACGGACAAGATCACCATAGACTTCAGTCAGCGCGCCAAAGGCACCTGCGACAAAACCACCGGTGAGCACGAAAGCGGCGAGCGTGCCACCGGTGATCGTCCGCGCTTGGACATCCGCTGCCCCTTTCCAAAGCACCAGCGCAATCGAGCCGAAAATGAGCGTGATGATGATCGCGGTCATAAACGATCGCAGCATGATGCGGCGCTGCGCGGTCGCGAACCCCATCTCGACCGCATTCGAGAAGCGCTCAGCCTCGCGCTTTTCTTGCCCAAAGGCCTGAACGATTTTCATAGCGCCCAGCACTTCGTCGATCACCGTCCCGATTGTCGCAATGCGATCCTGACTTTTGCGCGACAATGTTCGCAACCGACGCCCGATCATGACGACGGGGACGATGATGGCCGGAATCGCGATAATCAGCCGTGCGGCGAGCGAAGGCGCGAGCAAAAAGAGATAAATCGTGCCACCAATGCCGACGATCGAATTGCGCAACGCGACTGAAACCGTAGTGCCCACTACCTGCTCGATCACCGTTGTATCGGCTGTCACGCGCGAGGTGATTTCGGCTGGGCGGTTCTCTTCAAAATAGCTTGGCGAGAGCCGGAGCAGGTTGCTCTGCACCGCAATGCGGACATCGGCGACCACCCGCTCGCCCAACCACGACACGAAATAAAAACGCAAGGCGGCCCCCAGCGCCATAGTCACGGCGATCAGCAAAAGGATGCGAAACCAATGGTCGACATCTCCCCCTGCTTTGCCCAGATTATCAATGACATTCCGGAAGGCCCAACCAATCGAGAGTTGCGCACCCGCAGCGATCAGCAAAGCGACCAAGGCGGCTGCAATCCGCCACGGATAGCCCCGCGCATAGCCCCAAATGATTACAAGGCTGCCGATTTTGCGGGAGGGCTTTACGTCTGAGGGAGCGGTCATGGCAGCGCTCTAGCACCCGTACCCCAACGCCTCAAGGCGCTCCACACCGAATTAAGTTCAATTGTGCATTGCACCATCGCGCTAATTATGGCTTACTGACACTCGGGCAATTTCAACTGCTGCGGTCGGGACAACACAATGCTGTATAATGCGTATGAACTGCAACGGAACTGGTTAGCTGGGGTGAGCACGCTTGCCAACATCGGCGTCGAGTTGATGAACAACCCACGCAATCCCTTCGCTTATTTTGGCGGCGGTGAGGTGCTGAGTTCGGCACTGGAGGTGTTCGCCCATGCATCTGCACCGCGCGGCAAGCCAGAATTCGGCTTGAGCGAAACCATTGTCGATGGCGAAATGGTTGCGGTCCATGAAGAAATCGTTCTGCGTCAACCCTTTGGGCAGCTTAAGCGATTCGTAAAGGCGGGCGTTGAGGGCGCGCCCAAGTTACTGATCGTGGCACCAATGTCGGGCCATTATGCGACGCTGCTGCGCGGCACTGTCGAGCGAATGTTGCCGAAGCATGATGTCTACATCACCGATTGGCGCGATGCCCGCAGCGTGCCGCTGAGCGAGGGCCGTTTCGATCTTGATGACTATATCGATTATGTGATCACATTTCTGAAGCACATCGGGCCCGGTGCGCATGTATTGGCCGTGTGCCAGCCCTCGGTTCCGGTTTATGCTGCGGTTGCGCTGATGAACGCTGCTGATGACGCGTGTACGCCAAAAACCCTGACGATGATGGGCGGCCCGATTGATACGCGCGCGGCACCGACAGCGGTCAATATACTCGCGACCGAACGGCCCCTATCGTGGTTCGCGAACAATGTGGTCACCACGGTTCCATATTCGTATCCCGGCGCGGGGCGCAATGTGTATCCGGGGTTTATGCAATTGGCCGGGTTTATGACGATGAACCTCGGTAGCCATCTGATGAGCCATTATGAGATGTATAAGCATCTGGTACAGGGTGAAGATCTGCAGGCGGAAGCGACGAAGAAATTCTACGACGAGTATCGCTCGGTGTGTGACATGACCGCCGAGTTTTATCTGCAGACCGTTGAGGTTGTGTTCCAGAAACACGCCTTGCCAAAGGGTGAGATGATGCACCGCGACGTGCGCGTTGACCCCGCCGCGATCACGAAGACGGCGCTGCTCGCGATTGAGGGCGAAAACGACGATATCTCGGGTCTCGGACAAACCAAGGCCGCTTTGGATATTGCAACCAACCTTGCAGATGATCATAAGCGCTACTTCATGGCACCCAAAGTCGGGCATTATGGTATTTTCAACGGATCGAGATGGCGCGAGACCATTGCTCCCATCGTTGAAGACTGGATCTCGGCACATAATTGAGTGCGGCCCTAGTCGAGTAAAGTCATGTCTAAACTAAGCGTTACTGCCCACACCGAATCCTTCAAGCTCGCCGACCATTTTACCATCTCGCGCGGCGACAAGACTGAGGTTGAGGTGATCGTGTGCGAAGTGTCGGATGGCACGCATACCGGCCGCGCGGAGGCGACGCCGATTTATTATGAGGGCGAAGACGCAGAACTGTGCATCGATGCGATCAACATGCGCGCCAAGTCGCGCGTGCCGCTGACGCGCGAGAGCTTGCTCGACACCATGATGGAAGGCGCCGCGCGCAATGCGCTCGATTGCGCGCTCTGGGATTTGGAAGCCAAGCAAGCGGGCGTGCCGCTCTGGCAACTGGCGAAGCTCCCCGAGCCCAAGCCGATTGTTACGGCCATCACCATCTCGCTCGCTTCGCCCGCTGATATGGCGAAGGCCGCGAAGAAAGCGGTTGCGGATGGCTTTCAATTGCTCAAGCTTAAGCTCGATGGCGAGGAAGACGTTGCGCGGGTGGCTGCGGTGCGCAAGGCTGTTCCCGACGCGCGCCTCATCGTCGATCTCAACGAAGCCTGGGATGAGCGCGATGTTGAGGAAGAAGCGGCAGCGCTTGTGCCGTATCGCATCGAATTGATCGAGCAGCCTGTGGCTGCGGGCAGCGAAGAGGATTTGATCGGGATCAAGTCGCCGATCCCGCTGTGCGCCGACGAAAGCTGCATGACGCATGAAGATCTTGATCGTTGCGAGGGGCGTTATCAGGTCATCAACATTAAGCTCGACAAAGCGGGTGGGCTGACCGAGGCGATGCTGCTCGCGGAGAAAGCGCGGATGCGCGGGTTCGACATTATGGTCGGCTGCATGCTCGGCTCCTCGCTGGGGATCGCGCCCGCCTTTGCGCTGGCGCAAAAGGCGAAATGGGTTGATCTTGATGCGCCGCTGCTGCTGAAAAAAGACCGGCCAGAGGGCTTTAAGGCGACCAACGGCCTGTTGCGTTGAGCACGGCGCTCCGCGCGCCTGACCGTCCGGTCATGGCCTTGCTGGTGCGGCTCTTTGCCGTCTTTGCATTGGCGACGATGACCGTGTTCATCCGTGCGCTCGGGCAGCAGCATGTCGGCTTGGTTGAGTCGATGTTCTACCGCAACCTGTTCGCGAGCCCAATTGTTTTGGGCTATATTGCGGTGACGGCGGGCGTCAGCTCGATCCGCACGGCACATTTCTTCCAGCATGTAACGCGCACCATCGTCGGCCTGATCGGCATGACGCTGACGTTCGAGGCGTATCGCGAATTGCAGCTTGCCGACGCGACGACCATCGGCTTCACCTCGCCCATTTTCGCGACGATCCTCGCCGCGACCTTGCTGCACGAGCAGGTCGGCATTCATCGCTGGAGCGCGGTCGTTCTCGGCTTTGTTGGCGTGCTGATCGTCACGCATCCGGGGAGCAGCACAATTCCGTTGCGCGGCGCGATGATCTCGCTCGGCAGTGCGTTCCAGATTGCGCTGATTTCGATCCTACTGCGGCAACTCGGGCGCACCGAGGCACCCGCCACGACCGCCTTCTGGTTCTGCTTTCTGAGCGCGCTCCTCACCGCGCCGCTGATGCTGTGGTACGCGCGCCCACACAGTCTGACTGAATGGGCTCTATTGGGCGGATTGGGCCTATCTGGTGCATTCGCGCAGGTCGCGCTCACCGCTTCGGTCAAGCTCGCGCCGGTCTCGACGGTCATCACAATGGACTACACGAGCCTGATCTGGGCGACGGTGTTCGGCTTTATGCTGTTCGACCAGTTTCCGGCGATGAGCACGTGGTTCGGTGCGCCGCTGATCATCGGCTCGGGGTTGTATATTGCTTACCGCGAGCATGTGCGGGGGCGGGCCCATGGAGAGCCGTCGTCCTGAACGCGTTAATGAATCATGCGGACGTTGATCACCTTGATATAATTCATCCGGTCGGCGGGTGGCACCAACATCTGCAGTTGTGACCAACGTCCGGGCAGCCAGCCGCAGTCGTGCGGATCAATTTGCGGGCCGACGGGGCCGACATTCGCGGGCAGTGGTTGCGTGACTTCAAAGGTGACAACGCGGTCGATTTTGGGTTTCCAGTCATAACGAACCGCGAGGAAGTAACGCACATCCTGCGCGTCCCAGATCATATCAAACGTCCCAAAACCACCCGGGCTCGTTTCCGGCTGCCCCGGTGCCATCGCCATCTGGAAGCGGGTGCCAACGGTCAGAACCGTTTTTTCCGGCACGAACCAGTCTGGCCAGGGATTGGCACCTTTGAGCAGCGCGGTATATCCCGCCTCTGACTGGCTCGGTGTGGCATAGCGCCAGCCTTCCTCAGCCGTCCATTTCTGACCCGAAGGCGAGTTGATCGACGCGACATTGGGACATTGTAATGGAACGGGAGGCGACAGCTTCGCAAGCGTTGGCGGCGGCGCTGCCGTATCCGCGACAGGTGGCGGCGAGAGCGACACCGACCGATGTTCCATTGACCCGCAACCCGCCAGCGCGATCGCACCAACCAGCGTCACCAAGGCCCGCGCCTGTATCATCGTCCACCCCCTCGATAGGCGAATTAAGCCGCCAGTTTTCTCAGCACATAATGCAGAATGCCGCCGTTCATGAAATACTCGACTTCATTGGCGGTATCGATGCGGCAGAGCGCGTGGAAGCTGAAGGTGGAGCCATCCTTGCGCGTGACGGCCACTTCCACTTCCTGACGCGGCTTGAGCTCGGCGACGCCCTTGATCGTGAAGCTGTCATCGCCCGTAAGACCGAGGCTCAGGCGCGTCTCGCCGTTCATGAATTGCAATGGCAGCACGCCCATGCCGACCAAATTGCTGCGGTGGATGCGCTCGAAACTCTCGACGATCACCGCGCGCACACCCAGCAATTTGGTGCCCTTCGCCGCCCAATCGCGTGACGAGCCGGTGCCATATTCCTTGCCACCAATCACGACGAGCGGCGTACCATCGGCCTTGTGGCGCATCGCGGCATCGTAAATCGGCATCGTCTCGCCTTTGTATGACGACATACCGCCTTCGATGCCGGGCACCATTTCGTTCTTGATGCGGATATTGGCGAAGGTGCCGCGCATCATCACCTCATGATGCCCGCGCCGCGCGCCGTAAGAGTTGAAATCGGCCTTCGCCACCTGATGCTCCATCAGCCAAGTGCCGGCGGGGCTGTCCGCCTTGATGTTGCCGGCGGGCGAGATGTGGTCAGTGGTGATGCTGTCGCCCAGAATGGCGAGCGGCTTGGCCTCGATGATGTCCGCGATCGGCGCGGGCGTCATCGTCATGCCCTCAAAATAGGGCGGGTTGGCAACATAGGTGCTGCCCGCGCGCCACGTGTAGGTTTCCGAACCTTCGACGTTGATTGCCTGCCAATGCGCGTCACCCAGATAGACATTGTCGTAGCGTGCGGTGAACATCGCGCGGTCGATGTTTGCGTTCATCGCGGCGGTGACTTCGGCATTTGTGGGCCAGATGTCCTTGAGGAACACGTCATGGCCGTCGGTCGCTTGGCCGATGGGGGTGTTGATGAAGTCGGTGGTCACGCTGCCCTTGAGCGCATAAGCCACGACGAGCGGTGGCGAGGCGAGGAAGTTCGCCTTCACATCGGGCGAGACGCGGCCCTCGAAATTGCGGTTGCCCGAGATGACGGCGGCGGCGACCAGATCATTGCCGTTGATCGCTTTGCTCAGCGGCTCCGCGAGCGGCCCCGAGTTGCCGATGCAGGTGGTGCAGCCATAGCCGACAAGATTGAAACCGATCGCATCAAGATCAGCGGTCAGGCCTGCGCGGTCAAGATAATCGGTCACGACTTGGCTTCCCGGCGCGAGCGAGGTCTTGACCCAAGGCTTGGGCTTAAGGCCGAGCGCATGCGCCTTGCGCGCCACCAACCCCGCCGCGACCATCACGCCGGGGTTTGAGGTATTGGTGCAGCTCGTGATCGCGGCGATGACCACGTCACCATCGCCGATGTCGTGCGACTTGCCTTCAACAGGCACGCGCTTGAGCGCGCGGCCCGTGGTTTCGGCATATACTTCATGCACCTTGGTGAGCGCGACCTTGTCCTGAGGGCGCTTTGGGCCGGCGAGCGAGGGCACCACCGTGCTCATGTCGAGCTCAAGCGTGTCGGTGAAGATCGGGTCAGCCGCAGTCGGGTCAATCCACAGGCCTTGTGCCTTGGCATAGGCTTCGGCGAGCGCGACCGTCTCATCCGAACGTCCGGTGAGGCGCATATATTCGAGCGTCTTGTCATCGATGCCGAAGAAGCCGCACGTCGCGCCATATTCGGGCGCCATGTTCGCGAGCGTTGCACGATCCGCGAGTGAGAGCGAGGCGAGGCCGGGCCCGAAATACTCAACAAAGCGCCCGACGACGCCCTTGGCGCGCAGCATCTGCGTGGCGGTGAGCACGAGATCGGTCGCGGTCACGCCCTCGCTCAATGCGCCGGTGAGCTTGAAGCCGACGACTTCGGGAATGAGCATACTGACGGGTTGCCCGAGCATCGCCGCCTCCGCCTCAATCCCGCCGACGCCCCAGCCGAGCACGCCAAGGCCGTTGATCATCGTCGTGTGGCTGTCGGTGCCGACGCAGGTGTCGGGATAGGCGACTGTCGCGCCACTCTCGTCCACGCTCGTCCAAACCGCCTGCGCAATATGCTCAAGATTGACTTGGTGGCAGATGCCCGTTCCCGGAGGCACGGCTTTGAAGTTGGAAAGCGATTTTGAGCCCCACTTAAGGAAGTCATAGCGCTCGCCATTGCGATAATATTCAATCTCGACATTCTGCGAGAAGGCCTTGGGCGTGCCGAATTCGTCGACCATCACCGAGTGATCGATCACCAGATGCACCGGCACAAGTGGATTGATCTTGCTTGTGTCACCGCCAAGCTTGGCAATTGCATCGCGCATCGCGGCGAGATCAACCACGCAGGGAACGCCGGTAAAATCCTGCAACAGCACGCGGGCAGGGCGGTATTGAATCTCGGTGTCCGATGCCGTCGGGTTTTTCTGCCAATCCGCAACCGCCTGAATATCGGCAGTAGACACCGTGAAACCGCCATCTTCAAAGCGCAGCAGATTTTCGAGCAGCACCTTCATGCTGAACGGGAGCCGTGACACATCGCCAATTTTGGCCGCCGCTTTGGCGATGCTGTAATAGGCGTAGGGCTTGCCGCCGACATCCAAGGTTGAGCGCGTGCCGAGTGAATCGTGACCAGTGGTTGTCATGTGCGGGTTCCCTTTGTTTGGGTTTTGGGTCTGGTGTTATGAAGATGCCTTAGGACGGGCGCGCGGCTTTTTGAAGGGGGAATGTTAGTGCATCGCCGCGACGCAGTCATTCGTCATTCCAAACTTGATTTGGAATCCAGCGGGCCAATAGATGCGATAGCATCGGCCGCGACAGCGGCTCAAGATATCAATACTGCGCATGGACGCTGCCGCGTCCAAATTTTCTGGATTCCAAATCAAGTTTGGAATGACGTATCCCCCTCTGGCAAAATCTCACTCACCGCCGTAAAGCGCCCCGATGGCTGACGTAAAAAAACCAAAGATTGAAACCCCCAAGCCCATTCGCGGCACGCAGGATATGCTCGGCGAGACTGCCGACCGCTTCCACCATGTCGTCACGACGTTTGACCGCGTGCGCAGGCTCTATGGCTTCAAGCGGATCGAAGTGCCGGTGTTCGAGGCCACCGCGGTGTTCTCGCGCTCGCTCGGCGAGACGACCGATGTGGTAAGCAAGGAAATGTACACCTTCGAGGATCGTGGCGGCGACTCGCTCACCTTGCGCCCCGAGTTTACGGCGGGCATCGCACGCGCGTATATCACCGAGGGTTGGCAGCAGCACGCGCCGCTCAAAGTGGCGACGCACGGGCCGCTGTTCCGCTATGAGCGCCCGCAAAAGGGCCGCTTCCGGCAGTTTCATCAATTGGATGCCGAGGTGATTGGCGCGGGCGAGCCTGCGGCGGACGTGGAGTTGCTGTGCTTTGCTGATCAGTTGCTGCGTGAACTTGGGGTGAGTGAAGGCGTGACGCTCAAGCTCAACACATTGGGTGATGCCGCGAGTAGGGATGCATGGCGCGCTGGTTTGGTCGCGCATTTTGAGGCGCATCGCGGGGACTTGTCCGAGGACAGCCTGACGCGGCTTGAGCGCAACCCGATGCGCATTCTCGACAGCAAAGACCCGCGTGATCGTCCGGCGGCGGACAGCGCACCCGATATTGATGCGTATCTGACGCGCGAGGCGCAGGATTTCTTTGGTGCGGTGACGTCGGGCTTGGATGCGGCGGGCGTGAAGTGGACGCGCGATGCGCGGCTGGTGCGCGGGCTCGATTATTATCGGCACACCGCGTTTGAGTTTGTAACTGACCGCCTCGGCGCGCAGGGCACTGTGCTCGGTGGCGGGCGCTATGATGGGCTGATCGAGGCACTCGGCGGGCCACACACGCCAGCGGTCGGCTGGGCCGCGGGGATCGAGCGGCTGGCGATGTTGGGGGAGGCGCCTGAGGTTGAGCGGCCAGATGTTGCAATCATCGTGGAAGATGATCTCGTTCTGCAAGACGCTTACATGGCGGCGTCTATTTTGCGTTCAGCGGAAATGAGTGCGCAGATAATAGACAGCGGTGCGCCCCGAAAACGATATGATAAAGGGATCAAACTTAATCCACTAACCACCCTATCCCTCTCAACTAACGGAGAAGCTATAAGCGCCCGCCTAAAGCATTTTGAAGCGCTTGAAACGAGCTGGAAAATTGAGGAGCTGATCACAAACATTGCGTGGCCATATGAAGCGACACAAAAATCATGACCACCCTCTCGACACCCACCCTTCGCGCCTTCGCGCCTTCGCGTGAAACCTCCTTCAACCCCTCCCCTTCAGGGGAGGGGCAGGGGTGGGGACTCTTCGTGATCCCCAGTGTTGACATTTATTACGCCGCCCCACCCCCAACCCCTCCCCTGAAGGGGAGGGGGGAGTAATTATGACCACCATCTCCCCCGAACGCATCGCAGCGCTGATTGCCAAGCGCGAAGAACTGCAGACCCAACTCTCGTCGGGTGATCTGCCGACCGAGCGATTTATCGCGCTCTCGAAGGAATATGCCGAGGTTGAGCCGGTCGCGCAGGCCGCGTCTGAAATCGCGCGGTTGCGCGCCAATCTCGCCGATGCCGAGACGATGCTCGCCGACCCCGCGACCGATGCCGAAATGCGCGGCATGGCGCAGGAGGAAGCGCAGGACATCCGCGATGCGCTCCCCTCCGCCGAGCGCGCGCTCGCGCTCAAATTGCTGCCGCGCGATGCCGCTGATGAACGCTCGGCGATGCTCGAAGTGCGCGCGGGAACCGGCGGCGATGAGGCGGCGTTGTTCGCGGGCGATTTGTTCCGCATGTATCAGCGCTTCGCCGAGGAAATGGGCTGGAAGGTCGAGCTGATCTCCGCCTCCACCGCCGATATGGGCGGGTTCAAGGAAGTCGTAGCCTCGGTCAGCGGAACGGGCGTATTTGCCAAGCTCAAGTTCGAGAGCGGCGTGCACCGTGTGCAGCGCGTGCCCGCGACCGAGAGCGGCGGGCGCATTCACACCTCCGCCGCCACCGTCGCGGTGCTGCCCGAGGCCGAAGAGGTTGATGTGCAGATCGAGGAGAAGGACCTGCGGATCGATATTTTCCGCGCGTCCGGCCCGGGCGGGCAGGGCGTGAACACCACCGACTCGGCCGTGCGGATCACGCACATCCCGACGAATACCGTGGTTATTCAGCAGGATGAGCGCAGCCAGATCAAGAACAAAGCCAAAGCGATGAAGGTGCTGCGCACGCGCATTTACGAGCATGAGCGCGAGCGGCTGGCAAACGAGCGCGCGGGCAACCGCAAGTCGATGGTCGGCTCGGGGGATCGTTCGGAGCGCATCCGCACCTATAATTTCCCGCAGGGGCGCGTCACCGATCACCGGATTAACCTGACACTGCACCGCCTGCCCGAAATCCTGATGGGGCAGATGGACGAGCTGATCGATTCGCTGATCCGTGAAGACGAGGCCGAGCGGCTGAGCATGGCGGCGGAGGGTGTTTGATCGAATGATTGAGCTCTGTTCCCCTCCCGCTTGCGGGAGGGGCTAGGGGTGGGCAAACCACCGTCGCAGGCCCACCCCCATCCCCTCCCGCAAGCGGGAGGGGGGCACGTAGCGCCCGCTCTCACCTTCTCCACCACTCAACTCGCCGCTATCTCCGACACGCCACGTCTCGATGCCGAACTGCTGATGGCGCACGCGCTGGGCATTCCGCGCGACAAATTGTTGATGTGGGGGATGGAGCGCGCGGTGCCGCCAGAATTCGCCCCGCTGCTCGCCCGCCGGATGTGCCACGAGCCGGTGGCCTACATCATCGGCACCAAGGCGTTCTGGTCGATTGATCTGGCGGTGACGCCCGATGTGCTGATTCCGCGCCCCGACTCGGAGACGTTGATTGCCGCGGCGGTCGCGCATTTTGGCAGTGCAGGGCCACGCACCGTGCTCGATCTCGGTACAGGGTCGGGCGCTTTGCTGCTGGCCGCGCTTGCTGAATGGCCGCGCACAAAAGGGATGGGGATTGATGCGTCACCGGCTGCGCTCGCGGTCGCGCACAACAATGCCGATCATTTGGGGCTGTCTGATCGCGCCCGTTTCCAGCTTGGTGATTGGGGTATAGGGCTTGATGAGCGCTTTGATCTGATCCTTTGCAACCCGCCTTATATCGAGGCAAATGCGGCGCTTGCGCCAAATGTCACGGATTATGAACCACATAGCGCGCTCTTCGCGGGCGCAGACGGGCTCGATGATTATCGCCGCCTGCTGCCACAACTCCACAGCCTGTTGGTGCAAGGTGGCATTGCGTGTCTCGAAATCGGGCATAGACAGCGCGAAGCCGTGACTGCTCTGGGGCTGGCCGAAGGCTTCACCGTCGCCTGCCATCAAGACCTTGGTGGCCGCGACCGTTGCCTTGTGTTGAGCGCGTAATTTTCTGCTTGGTTTTCCATTTCTTTGGCAGTAAACGCTCTAAAGCACATGGCGTAGATGGGCTTCTGCCACGCCAAGGGCTACCTCTCCAAAACCGAGCTGCTTCGTGGGGCAGCGACGTGGAAAAGCTTCCGGGGGGCGCATATGGTATGCGCTGAGAGCTGCCACAAATTACACAAGGATGGTTTCGCTTGCTAAATAATCGTCAAGGCAACAACAACCGGCGACGCGGTCGGAATAATAATCAACGACCACAAACCAACGGCCAAAGTCGCAATGGCGATAACAGCAACCGCATTGACAATCGCGCGCGGGGCAATGCGCCGCAGCTGCTAGAGAAATATCGGGCACTGGCGCGCGACGCGCAAATGGCGGGCGACCGGGTGCTGACCGAATATTATCACCAATTCGCTGACCATTATTTCCGCGTGGTCGCCGAGACCCGCGCACGCTTCGAGGACAATCGTCGTCCGCGTGAAGATTGGGAAGGCGGCGAGGAACAGACTGACGGCCGTGGCGAATATGATGATGGCGACGATGATGATTTCAACGAGCGCACATTTGATGATAATCGCCGCACGCAGGTGCAGCAGCCACAACAGCGTCAGCCGAACAATGATCGCCAGCCGCGGCCATCGCGTTTTGCTTCGCAAGACGAGCAGATTGACGGCAATGTTGCCCAGTCAGGTCAAAATGATGAACCTGCCCAGTCTGAACAACGGTCTGATATGGGGTATCGCGAGGAGCGGCCTTCGTATCAGGAGCGCCAGCCCCGCCAAGAGCGGCAACCGCGCCAGCCGCGCGAAAATGAGCAGCCGCGCGAAGAGCGGCCCGCGCGACGTCCGCGTTTCGGTCAGTCGAGCGAGCAGGACGAGCAAGGCCGGATTGGGGCAGTCGCACGCGACGAGCCGACACCAGACGCTCCGCTGACGCTTGATCTCGCGGTGCTGCCACCAGCGATTGCGCCGCTGGCTGATCCGGTGTTTGATGCCGATGTTGAGGCCGCACCAGCACCCAAGAAGCGTGGGCGGCCGCGCAAAGTGGTGCTTGAAGCCGAGGCGGAATAAGTCAGCGCCATTTGTGCATTGGCGCCAGATGTGCTCTAACTGAGAGTGTCCTGCTTTTGGGGCCAATGAAGGACCCGTAACATGGCCAAAGGTCAGGCAAAATCGAACAAAGAGACACGGAAGCCCAAGAAAGAGAAAGAGAAAAAGGGCAACGCCAGCAATCCATCGACCAAGCCCGGCGGCGTGGATATTGTGACGCTCAAGAACTGAGTGCTCAAATCGGGGTGGTGGTGGCGTAGGTTTGAGCCACATTGCCTGTGCGTCGTTTTAAGGCTGCTCAGTGCGCGTTGGATGTGTTTGGGCTACCAGGGCAGCTAAATAACCATATGGGTTCTGTATATGGCCTCTGAGGGCGCTGAGGAGGTTATTCCAAACCATCGGCAGCGTTTATTCCGCCCCGCTGCGCCGCGATCAGAAATTCGACATTGCCCTCGGGCCCGGTAATGGGGGAGGAGGTGATGCCCTCCACCGTCCAACCCTGTGCGGTGAGCCATGCGGCGACTTCATCGCACACACGCTGGTGCGCGTCAGGGTCCGTCACGACGCCGCCCTTGCCAACCTCGCCGCGCCCGACCTCAAACTGCGGCTTAATGAGCGCGATCAGGCGCGCAGCGGGGCACGCAAAGGTTAGCGGCCGTTCGAGCACCTTCGCCAGCCCGATAAAGCTGGCATCACACACGAACAGGTCAATCGGCTCGGGGATGTGCGCGGGCGTGAGGATGCGCGCGCTGGTCTGTTCGTGCACCACCACGCGCGGGTCTTGACGGATTTTCCACGCGAGCTGGTTGGTGCCGCTATCGACGGCATAGACCTTCGCCGCACCGTTGGTGAGCAGCACATCGGTAAAGCCACCGGTGGAGGAGCCGACATCCATCGCGACCGCGCCCGCCACATCCCAGCCAAAATGCGCAAGGCCATGCGCCAGCTTGATCCCGCCGCGCGACACCCAAGGATGATCACGCCCGCGCACCTCGAGCGGCGCATCGGCGGCGATGGGTTGTCCCGCTTTGTCGATTTTCTTTTCGCCCGAGAACACAAGACCCGCGAGGATCAGCGCCTGCGCCCGCGCGCGGCTCTCGGCGAGCCCGCGCTCTACGAGGAGTTGGTCCGGTCGCGATTTCAACGAAGGCGTTGCCAAGTCTGCGACTGGCAAAGCGGATAAAAAATGCAACCTGTGAGTACCAAGGTGTTCGCATCGCTTAAGGTCATTGTCCCCGTGTACGTACTGCCATTTTTGGGACGGTATAGCGTGCCGCCTGACCATTTGGTCGGCCCACCCGTGAACCCGCTGAGTATCACGAGGCCTTTGAGCAGGCGATTGCGCAGCGCAGGGTCTTTATTTTCGACGTCGCGTGCATCCGGATGCGACTCGATTGCCTCGCTGGTCTTGATCCGCCCACACAATGCGTGATTACAGTCGAAAAGTTCGACCACGCCACCACGGTCCGCTGTTTGCCAAAGGCCAATTGGCGAGGCGGGCGCGGCAAATGCGAGCGTCGACATAGCAGCAAAAACGAAGAACGATACAAACTTCAACATGGCGATTGGGCCCTCCGATTGGCTTAAATAGCGTTTGCCGCGCTCAGCACCGCGCGCACGCTGGCGGTGGCAACGTCTTCATCCACCCCGACGCCCCAGACCGTGCGGCCCTGCGCGTCTTTACACTCGACATAGGCTGCGGCCTGCACATTGCTGCCCTTGCCGATGGCGTGTTCGGTATAGTCGACGACATCAAGCTCGATCCCGCAGGCATCCTTGAGGCCAGCGAGCACCGAGGAGATCAGGCCATTGCCGCGCCCGCTGACGCGCCGTTCTGCGCCATCAACGTGCAGCGTGCCGGTGAAGATGCGGTCGCCATTCGTTGCCTTGGTTTCTTCATAGTCGCCCAGCGAAATCCGCTGTTCGCCCTCGAGATGATAGGTTTGCGCAAAGCAGGCGGCAATGTCCGCCGCATGGAGTTCGCGACTGCTTTCATCGGCCAGTGCCTGCACATACCCGCTGAAATGCGCCTGCAAGCGCTTGGGCAGTTTGAAGCCCTTGTCCTGCTCGAGCACCCAGGCGACGCCGCCTTTGCCCGATTGCGAGTTGACGCGGATCACGGCCTCATAGCTGCGCCCCAAATCGGCGGGATCAATCGGGAGATAGGGCACGTTCCACATGCCATCATTGCGCTGCTCCTGCGCCGCAAAGCCCTTCTTGATCGCATCTTGGTGCGAGCCCGAGAAAGCGGTGAACACCAATTCGCCCGCATAGGCATGGCGCTGATGCACAGGCAATTGTGTGCAATACTCGACGGTGCGGATGACCTCGTCAATGTCGGAAAAGTCGAGCCCCGGATGCAGCCCTTGCGTGTACATGTTGAGCGCGAGTGTGACGAGATCGCAATTGCCGGTGCGTTCGCCATTGCCGAAGAGGCAGCCCTCGACGCGATCGGCGCCCGCCATCAGGCCCAATTCCGCTGCCGCGACGCCCGTGCCACGATCATTATGCGGATGCAGCGAGATGACACATGAGTCGCGGTTGCGGATATGCCGCCCGAACCACTCAATCTGGTCAGCATAGATGTTCGGCGTTGCCGCTTCCACCGTCGCGGGCAGGTTGAAGATGATCGGGCGCTCGGGCGTGGGCTGGAGAATATCCATCACCGCCTCGCACACTTCCACGCTGAACTCGAGTTCGGTGGTGGAGAAGCACTCGGGCGAATATTCAAACTGCCAGTCGGTGTTGGGGCGCTTGGCAGCTTCGTCGCGCACCCATTTCGCTGCCTGCACCGCGATGCCCTTGCAGCCTGCGTAATCGAGATTGAACACGATCTGCCGCCATGCGGGTGCAGTTGCGTTGTAATAATGGACGATGGCGCGCTCTGCCCCGTCAAGCGACTCGAAGCTCCTGGCGATCAGGTCCTGCCGCGCTTGCGTGAGCACCTGCACCCAGACATCGCTGGGGATTTTGCCACCGCGCACAAGGCCCGAGATATAATCAAATTCTGTCGCCCCTGCGCTGGGAAAGCCGACTTCAATCTCCTTCGCGCCGATTTTACACAGCAGATCGAAGATACGCTGCTTCTTTTCCGAGTCCATCGGATCAATGAGCGCCTGATTGCCGTCGCGCATATCGGTCGAGAGCCAGCGCGGTGCTTTGGTGATCGGGCGCGAGGGCCATTGCCGATTGGGCAGATCAATCTGCGGGAAGGGGCGGTATTTGGTTGATGGGTCTGTGAGCATGAGAGTTCGCCTAGCCTAGCTTGGAGTGATTTGAAAGCTGGGAGCCCTTAGGCGGGTGTGCGACCAGCGCACAAAAACATCCGCCTAAGGGCGGGGTAGAAGCAGGGCTAGGGCGAGACCGCATTGCATGGTGGGTTAGTTATGGCGCGCCGCGACACTGTGTGTCAACAGCCGATCAATCGGCCCATCGGGCAAAAACCAAATCAGCGACACGGTTGCCGCACAGCCAAGGGCGAGCGCGGGCTGAACGAACGCCAGCGCAATCCCGACAGCATAAATCGCGAACGAGCTGATTTGTTTGATTTGCTCCGCGCGCAACACATGCGCGGGAGCGGCATCATGGCCTTTCAGCTTTAATACCTCGGCATCAAGCCAGATCCACGCGCCTGCTGGAAACAGGAGCGTCGCAAGATAAGTCGCCGTCGGTAAGGTACTGAGCGGAAATTTACCCAACCAAGCCGTACTGATTGGCACCAGCGAAAGCGTGAACAGCAAAAACATATTGGCCCAATGCAGGCCAACCGAAAAACGCGGCGCAAAGCCGATTAGTCGCTGATGATTGACCCAATAAATCGCGACATAGGCAAAGCTGAGAACATAGGCCAGAAATGTTGGCCAAAGCCGTGTAAGCGCCGCTACATTCGGGGCATCTGGCGCGTGGATTTCCAGCACCATAATCGTGATGATGATCGCGATCACGCCATCCGAAAAGGCCTCGACACGCGCGGTACCGATGGAATGTTGGTTGTCCATAGCCCTAATTATTGCGCGCGGTCACGACCGAGTCAAACCAATCAAGATAGGCCTGTGCACATGCGGCGGGCGTGAGGTGCGCCACAAGGCTGCGGAGCTTGTCGGGCTCTGGCAATGTCGCACTGACGGTGGCCAGTGCGTTTGCCAATGCGCTCGGGTCACGCGTCCGGACAATCTGCCCCGCTGCCGGATCGGTCATGATGTCGTGCAAGAAATACGAGCAGTCGGTGCTCACCAGCGGAACACCATGCGAGAGCGCCTCGACCGCGACGGCTGGGCCGCCCTCAAAATGCGACGTGATCAGCAGCGCGTCGGCATTGCCGAGATACGCGTCAATCGATGGCACATGGCCCCCGAGTGTGACACAGTCGCTCAGCCCCATCGCTGCAATCTGGCGCTCGGTTTGCGCGCGCAACCCGCCATCCCCGAGCAGCGTCAGGTGCGCGGGCGTGCGCGCTTTGAGTGCTTTGATAGTTGCCAGCGCGAGGGACACATCTTTTTGGGGTTCAAGCCGCCCCGCCCAGAGAATCTGGCGCGTCGCCGAAGCACGATGCGAACGTGCGGTCGGCGGCGCCACAAATATGGGGTCATACAATGTCGTGACCGCCTTGTTTGGCAGCATAGCGCGCAGATCGCGTGCAAGTCCCGTGTTCATGGGAGCGAGCGCATCGACCCCCGCCGCAAAATGTCTGAAGATCGCCTTTTCGAGTGGGGCCGTCGCGCCCTTCGCCACCGGCGGGTTGGATATTTTAAGCGCAATCGCCGGGCGGGGGTCGGCTTTGCGCAGATTGTTGGCGAGGAACAGGTGGAAGTTGCCGGGCAAGAAGATCAGGTCCGGCTCGAGCTCCCCGAGCCGCTTGCCCATTTCACGACCCAGCTTGAACCGCGAGAGCGCGCTGCGGGTGATGGGCGGATCAAGCGAAACGACAGGGATGCGCGGGTCTACCGTTGCGCGCTGCACGCCCGCTTCGGTGCCACAAAGGATGGTAACATCGCGACCCGACTCGACCCAGTACTTCGCCATCGCAATCGCGATCCGCTCGGTGCCGCCATACGGAAAGTCGTGGAAGCAAATCAGGATGCGCTGAGCGGCGGGGGAGGTCATTCCCCCGCGCTAGTTTTAATTCTTCGCTTTGTCGACCAGCTTGTTCTTAGCAATCCACGGCATCATGGCGCGCAAGGTCGCACCCGTCTTTTCGATTGGGTGCGCGGCAGCGGCCTTGCGGCTCGCCTTCAATTCGGGCTGGCCCGCACGATTGTCGAGCACAAAGTCCTTAACGAAGCGGCCTGACTGGATGTCGGCCAGCACGCGCTTCATTTCAGCCTTGGTCTCGGCGGTGATGATGCGCGGCCCGGTCTTGATATCGCCATATTCGGCAGTGTTGCTGATCGAATAGCGCATATTGGCGATGCCGCCTTCATAAAGCAGATCGACGATCAGCTTGGTCTCGTGCAGACACTCAAAATAGGCCATCTCGGGGGCATAGCCCGCCTCGACGAGTGTCTCAAAGCCCGCTTGAATGAGGTGGGTGATGCCGCCACACAGCACGGCTTGCTCGCCGAACAGATCGGTTTCGCACTCTTCGCGGAAGTTCGTCTCGATGATACCCGAGCGCCCGCCGCCCACGCCGCTGGCATAGGCGAGTGCGATGTCGTGTGCGTTGCCGCTCGCATCCTGATGCACCGCGATCAAGCAGGGCACACCGCCGCCACGCTGATATTCCGAGCGCACAGTATGGCCGGGGCCTTTGGGTGCAATCATGATGACATCAAGATCAGCACGTGGTTCAATCAGCCCGAAATGGACGTTGAGGCCGTGGGCGAAAGCGAGCGTTGCGCCTTGCTTCAGATGCGCATGCAGGTCGTCGGCGTAGATGGCAGCCTGATGCTCATCGGGCGCGAGGATCATGACGATGTCAGCCCAAGCGGCGGCGTCTTTGTTCGTCATCACCTTGAAGCCAGCCTCTTCGGCCTTTTTCGCCGTGGCCGAGCCAGCACGCAGCGCAATCGCCACATCCTTGACGCCGCTGTCGCGCAGATTCTGCGCATGGGCATGGCCTTGGCTGCCATAGCCGAGAATGGCAATTTTCTTGTCCGCGATCAGCTTTAGATCGGCATCGGCATCATAATAAACGCGCATAGTCAGTCTTTCCTTGCAGTATTGAGCTCCTGCGCAGGCAGGAGCCTAGAGTATAAATGGGCTGGGCTCCGGCCTTCGCCGGAGCACGAAAATATTTAAATCGCGACTTTGCCGCGCGCGATAGCAACAATTCCGGTGCGTGCAACCTCAACAAGCCCGATCTCGTCCATCAGCGCGATGAACGTCTCGATCTTTTCTGAACTGCCCGTCACTTCGAACACGAAGCTCGAGGTGGTGGCATCGAGCACATGCGCACGATACACATCCGCCAGCCGCATCGCCTCGTCGCGGTGCGCGCCGGTGCCCGCGACCTTCACCAGTGCCAGCTCGCGCTCAACATGCGGCCCAAGCGCGGTGAGGTCTGTCACGCGGTGCACCGGCACCATGCGGTCAAGCTGCGCCACGATCTGCTCGATCACGTGGGGCGTGCCGGTGGTGACGATGGTGATCCGGCTCACCGCATCATCCTCGCTGATATCGGCCACCGTCAGGCTGTCGATATTATAGCCGCGCGCGGTGAACATGCCCGCGATCCGCGCAAGCACGCCCGGCTCGTTGGTGACGGTCACAGACAGCGTGTGCCGCTCAGTGGCTTCAGTTTTGATATGCATTACACCAGCGCCTTTGCTTCATCGTCCATTTCGCCAGAAACGGCTGCACCCTCAAGAATCATCTCGGTATGCGCCGCACCGCTGGGGATCATCGGGAAGCAATTGGCCGTCTTTGACACCAGGCAATCGAAGAACACCGGCCCGTCATAGGCGATCATTTCGGCGATAGCGGTATCAAGGCCGGCGGGGTCAGAACAGCGAATGCCCTTCCAGCCATAGGCCTCGGCGAGCTTGACGAAATCGGGCAGGCTGTCCGAATAGCTGTGCGAGTGCCGCCCCGCATAGGTCAAGTCCTGCCATTGCCGCACCATGCCCATATATTCATTGTTGAGCACGAATACCTTGATCGGCAGGCGGTATTGCGTGGCCGTGCCAAGCTCCTGAATGTTCATCTGGATGGAGGCTTCACCAGCAATATCGATGACCAGCGCGTTCGGGTTGCCCAATTGCGCGCCGATGGCGGCGGGCAGGCCATAGCCCATCGTGCCCAAGCCGCCGCTGGTGAGCCATTTGTTCGGCCCCTCAAAGCCGAAATACTGCGCGGCCCACATCTGGTGTTGGCCGACCTCTGTCGTGATGATCGGGTTCAAATGATGTGTCGCGGCCCAGAGTCGCTGCACGGCGTGTTGCGGCATAATCTCGGCTTTTGCAGCGGGGTAGGCGAGCGATTTGCGCGCGCGCCAGCGATCAATTTTCGCCCACCATGGGCCGAGATCGGGCTTGGTGTATTGCTTCGCCTTCCAAACGCGGACCATGTCCTCAAGCACGCGCCCGCAGTCGCCGACGATGCCGACGTCAACACGCACGATCTTGTTAATCGAGCTGCGATCGATATCGACATGGATCTTAGTCGAACTGGGGCTGAACGCGTCGAGCCTGCCCGTCACGCGATCATCGAAGCGCGCGCCGACACACAACATAACGTCGCATTCATTCATCGCGAGATTGGCCTCGTACGTGCCGTGCATCCCCAGCATCCCAAGCCATTGTGGCGAAGATGCGGGATACGCACCGAGGCCCATCAGCGTTGACGTGACTGGTGCACCGCTCACCCGCGCCAGTTCACTCAGCAACTGGCTCGCGGCTGGCCCTGCGTTGATGACGCCACCGCCCGAATAGATAATGGGGCGCTTGGCATGCGCCAGCAGCGCCATCGCCTGCTCGATGAGCGCGGTGTCACCCTTGACCTGCGGCTTATAGGTGGGGTGCACCACTTTCCCGGGGTTGCGATAACGTGCCGTGGCGACCTGAACATCTTTGGGGATATCGATCACCACCGGCCCGGGGCGACCTGATGTCGCGATATGAAACGCCTCATGAATAACACTGCTGAGCGCCTCAGGCGATTTTACGAGATAGTTATGCTTGGTGCAGTGCCGCGTGATGCCGACGGTGTCAGCCTCCTGAAACGCATCCGTGCCAATGAGGTGCGTCGCGACCTGCCCGGTGATCACCACCATTGGAATCGAATCCATTAGGGCATCGGTGATACCAGTGACGGCGTTCGTCGCCCCCGGCCCCGAGGTCACCAAAACGACGCCGGGCTTGCCGGTGCTGCGCGCATAACCCTCGGCGGCGTGCGTTGCCGCCTGCTCGTGACGCACAAGGATGTGCCGGATGCGATTCTGTTTGAACAGCGCATCATAGATCGGCAGCACCGCGCCGCCGGGATAGCCGAACACCACCTCAACTTTGAGGTCGTTCAACGCAGCAATTAATATGTCAGCACCACTGATTTCGGTCGGCATCGTTTTTCCTTTGAGCGGTCGCCGTTAGACGTAACAAATTATACTGTCAATGTCTCTTTGTGTAATTTAATTGCTAGATTATGAATTTTCTCATGATTTAATGTCTCGCCGATGCGAGGCCACGCAATCGGGCACTGATTTCTGAACCATGTGTATTGCCGCTTGGCATATTGGCGCGTGGCGAGTTGGGCGGCGGCGATCGCATCAGACTTGGTCGAGGTTCCCGCCAACATGCTGGCAATTTCGCGGACGCCGATTGCGCGCATCACTGGGAGTGCGGGGTCGAGCTGACGTGCGAGGATCGCTGCGACTTCTTCAACCGCGCCCTGCGCCATTATCGTATCGAAACGCGCATCGCAGCGCGCTGTCAGCCAATCGCGCGGCGGCAGGAGGACCAACGGGATCACACGAACATGCATGCCGATGCCGCCAACGCGCTCTGCCTGCCAATTGGCGAGCGTTTGGCCGGTTGAGCGCACGACCTCAAGTGCCCGTGCTACCCGCGTTGTATCGGCCGCAGCAAGGCGCAGGGCGGCCGCCGGATCTTCGATGCGCAGCGCGGCATGAGCTTCCGCAACCGGCAGCGCACGGACGGCGGCGCGAATAGCGGGATTAATGTCGGGGACGGGTGCGATCCCCTCAAGCACGGTGCGCATATAAAGCCCGGTCCCGCCAACGAGGATGGGCAAGCGTCCTTCGGCGTGCGCCTTCGTAATCGCAGCGCGCGCGTCACCAGCCCAGTCCGCAGCGCTGCAACTCTCGGCACCGTCGACATACCCGAACAGCCGATGCGGTGCCTTTGCCTGCTCAGCGACCGTGGGTTGCGCGCTCAAAATGGGGATGTCGGCATAGACTTGGCTTGCATCCATATTGATGATCGTCGATGAGGCGCGCTGCGCCAATTCAAGCGCGAGCGCCGTTTTCCCGCTTGCGGTCGGTCCGGCGATAACGACAAGTGGCGGCTTTGAGGAGTGAAGAGTGTTCATCGCAACGATCATAGCATCGCGACCGCGCGAATTGGAACCAGCGGCGGTATCGGCCGCGCGTGACGTCTTGGCAGCAGCTGGCTGCGAGCCGCAGGTTGCCCAATGGCTTGAGCATGGTGTTGCCGCAGATGTGCCGTTCACGGGTGATGCAATGGCCGCGCGCACCGCACTCGAGGCGGCCTTTCTCGAGCTAGATGTCATTGTGCAAGTGGCGGCAGATCGGCGGCGTAAGCTGTTGGTGGCGGACATGGACTCAACGATGATCACCATCGAGTGCATCGACGAACTCGCCGACTATGCAGGGATTAAAGCAGAGGTCGCGCAAGTGACCGAGGCAGCAATGCGCGGCGAACTGGATTTTGAGGGGGCGCTGCGCTCGCGCGTGGCGCTGCTCAAGGGACTATCAGAGCAAGTAATTGAAGACTGTTTGCGGGATCGGGTGAAGATTATGCCTGGCGCGCGCGAACTGGTGCGCACGATGCGGGCCAATGGCGGCGCGGCAGTGCTCGTTTCGGGCGGCTTTACCCGTTTCGCCGATCCTGTGGCAGCCAAGATCGGCTTTGATCGCGCGGTGGCGAACATATTGGGCATCAGCGATGGTTTCCTCGACGGAACTGTGGTCGGTGACATTGTCGGTGCCCAAACGAAGCGCGACACCTTATTAAGCGAACTCGCAGCGCATAAATTTCCGCTCAGCGCGAGTCTCGCAGTCGGTGATGGGGCGAATGATATTCCGATGATCGAGGCTGCGGGGCTTGGTGTCGCGTATCATGCCAAACCGAAAACGGCAGCCGCAGCTGCCGCACAAATCCGGCAAGGTGACCTCTCAGTGTTACTCTACGCAATGGGATATTTACGCGCCGATTGGGTCTCCTGAGCCGCTCAGGGATTAACGATTAGGCATGCCTGTCCGCGTGCCTTGAGGCTTGCGCACAGACGCTCGGCATCGGCCTTTGATGCGAGCGGCCCCACTTGCAGGCGCGTGACCGAACCGGCGTTCACCAAGAAGAATTTCATGTCATTCAAGCTCGGATCTTTGGCGAGCAGCCCCTCGCCAAAACGCTGCGCCTTCGCCTGATCGCCAAAGGCCCCAAGCTGCACGCGCCAACGGCCTGAGGCGACGGCATGGCTCGGATGCTCGGCAGGCTCGGCTGGTGGGGGCGCGGTCACGGTGGCCTCAACAGGCTTTACCGGCTTCTTCGGATGAATGGGTGGCAGCTTCGGCATCGACATAACTGGCGCTGGGGGTGGGCTGGCATAAGTCACGCCGGCAGCGGCCGACGCGGGAATTTCTTCATTGCGCACCTGTGTTGGATTCTTGGGTGCCTCCGGCCCGCTATGCGGATCGAGCGTGGCGAGTTGCTGGTTTTGGGTGGCAAGCTCCATCTCGCGTGCCATAGCAAGGCCGCGCTGACGCTCGTCCAGAGGAATGTAATTGTCCATCGTGGCGAGCGCCTCTGACGCCTTTGGCAGATTGCCTGAGGCGGACGCGCGCGTCATGAGGGCGTAAGCGCGGACATTGTCCTTCGCGACCAGATCACCATTAAAATAAGCGGTGCCGAGCACATATTGGGCGCGCGGGTCGCCGCGATTGGCCGACTGCTGCAAATAGGGGATGGACTC
>Ga0007825_1000045_pt1 | contig 39234 bp, 40 predicted proteins | sample CryBogCBE13Jul09_FD_71229 | JGI IMG/M metagenome (GOLD analysis project Ga0007825, IMG submission 71229) | Freshwater microbial communities from Crystal Bog, Wisconsin, USA - CBE13Jul09 | ecosystem: Environmental > Aquatic > Freshwater > Lake | place: Crystal Bog, Wisconsin, USA | collected... | reverse complement strand
ACCGGTCCCCGGTGCCGCGTTGATCGATGTGCCTGGATTATCAGGAATAAGCATACCGGCGGCATTGAATGTATTGCCAACGAAGGGGCCAAACACAATGTTTGGGTAGGTAGTGATGGAGCCCCAGACAACATTGTTGCGGAGGACAAATGGGTTGGCAGCAGTTCCGGTGCCGCCATAGCCATAATTTGCTGTGAATTCTGGGCGATCAGCATAGGTGATCTCGTTATTATGCTCTGTTTCGGCGCTGAACATCAGGTGGCCACGCCCCCCTGCGAACTTCATCCCGCCAGCAACGCCAAGCTTATAACGCCCTGCGTCATCATACGTTGACACACCGGTTTCCCCCGTCAGCTTAAGGCCTGTAAATTTGTCGTCGATGATGTAGTTGACGACGCCGGATACCGCATCCGAACCATAGACAGAGGAAACGCCAGCCGTCACCACGTCAACGCGGGACACCAACAATTCCGGAAGCGTCTCAACGTCAACCAAGCCGTCGAAGGACGTGGGCGGAAGCCGGTCTCCGTCCTCGAGAATCAGCGTACGGCTCGCTCCCAAGCCACGCAAATCAAGATAGCTGCCGCGCAGCTGGGTCGGTGAGCTTGTCGGCAAGCTACGCGACGTCTGTGCGCCAGCGAACTGCGGCAATTGGGTAAGCGCCAGCGCGATACCTGCAGGCTGCGCAGCAGCAAGATCTGCGGCACTCTGAGCCACGACCGGGGTAGGTTGGTTGAACGAAGATTTCAGTCGCGAGCCGGTGACGATGATGTCCTCAGTTTTAGCAGAATCTTTGGCTGACGGAGCGGTCTGCGCATAGGCTGGCGCTGCGAGCAAGGTTGCAACCGCGAACAGACTGGCCGCGCGCCCAAAATTTTCATGGCGCCCGTGGTGCGCGTCAACAAGTTTGAATTTCAATTTCATCATTCTCTCCCTATCTCTCGATGATGATTCATCTGAGGTTTCAATTGGTGAGCTTAAATTTCCGAACCCATATTTGTCAATAAAAATATATACGATTAATCTACGTTATATTTTAAACTGGCGACGGGAGAGGCGATGGGCGAGCCCCACCTCGCCTCCGCGTTGGAGAGCGGCAACCATCAGTCAGTGGAGACGATCGGTCAACAATGTCTATGAAGCGCTACAGGATCGCATTGTTGCTGCAGCCTCTGACTGTGTTAAGCCACAAGTGACCCGTTCAAAAGTTCATTGATCGCGCATCTGATGAGTTGTTCACCTTCGTGCCCACAATATGCACGTGACACGCGATCGTGACTTTCGCTCGAAGAGGCTTGCTATAGCGCGCAGCAAAGGTTTAGGCATGAGAGCGGATACCCTTTTTCAGGATCGGCAAGGCTGGGGAATCTCGATCGCGAGGTTGCAATGCTGTTAGGGTCGCCATCGTCGATGATGGCAATACTGGTGAATAAATAAATAGAAATTGTCGTATAATGTTTAGAAATATTATTGATATTCATAAATGTTGTAAATTTTTATAAAATAAAAAGGATTTACATGACGCAGCATGTTTCACTTTATGCTTTCAATTGTGGATGGTTTCAATGCAAGCCCGGTTTTTATGTTGAAGGAGACGAAGGGCCGGTGATGCGGGCGCCTGTTCCCGGCTATTTCATTGAACACCCCAAGGGGCGGGCTTTATTTGACACCGGTATGGGTGTTCGCTTTCGTAAAGACCAAGCGCAGGCCTTGGCGGCGGACAAATTCGGTCTGGAATGGTTTGAGGGCATGGACATTGCGTCTCGATTGAAGGCCATTCACGTCGATCCTGAGAGCATCAACTGGATTATAAATTCACACCTCCATATCGACCATTGTGGCGGCAACGCCCATTTCCCAAATGCGACGGTTGTTGTTCAGGGCAGTGAATTTGAGGCAGCGCGCAACAGCGATCAGCCGCTGCTTTATGCGCCGGATGATTACGATACCGGCCAGCCGTTTAAGGTTGTTTCGGGCGAACATGACTTGTTCGGCGATGGTACAGTGCGCATCGTGCCCACTTACGGGCACACACCCGGGCATCAGAGTGTGATTGTCAAGTTGGCCGGAGGAGAGGTGCTGCTCGCGGGTGACTGCTGCTATACGGAGCGTAACCTCGACGTCATGGTTCTGCCAAAAGCTACCGCCAATATGGAGCAGGGGCTGGAAACCTATCGTCGGCTTGCGGCGTTGCGCCAAAAAGGCACGCATATTCTGTTTGGCCATGATGGCAAACAGTGGAAAGGCGTGACAGAAGGTGTGCCGTTTCAAATTTAAGCGGCGCCACTGAAAGTGTCGATTATCGGCTTTTGAAGCCCTTCGCCACGCGTTCGGCAAGGTCTGCGCCGACGCCTTTCGTATTGAAGACCTCGTGCGCCAGACCGGCACCCAAAGTCAGATCGGCCTGCGCGGTATAAAGTTCTTTGTACGCGCGGACGCTATGTTGACTCTGTGTTATGATTGCGCGGGCCATTGCCATCGTTTCGGCCTCCAGCTGTTCATCCGGCACACATTTGTTAGCAAGGCCAATCCGCTCGGCTTCCCGACCAGAGACAGGCAGGCCCGTAAAACTGATTTCTCTAGCTTTGAAATTCCCCACCCGGCGCGGCAGGCGTTGGCTCATGCCCCACATTGGAACCATTGAAAATTTACCGTGCGTGTCGGCGAAGCGGGCGCTTTCAGCGGCGAGGATGATGTCACCCGCCAGTGCGAGTTCAAGCCCGCCCGTGTAACATCCGCCTTGGACTGAAACGATGACCGGCTGCGGCATGTTGGCGAGCCGCGTTATGATGCTCGATTGATAAAAAGGGCGAGGAAACTTCATGCCGCGCTCGGTTAGGTCGTTGCCAGCGCAGAATACTGGGCCAGTGGACCGCAGCACAATAACCCCTACCGAATCGCCCGCTTTATCGATCGCATCGAGATGAGCTTCGAGTTCCTGCCATAAAGCAAGGCTAAGTGCGTTGCGTTTATCGGCACGAGACAACGTCAGGATCGCAATACCTTCTTCGCATTGGTAGCTTATGAGTGAAGTCATTCCTGATTCTCCCGTTTTGGCACTTATATCACTTTCCCTGCTGGGCTTTCCGGCGGCGCAGCCACCAGCCATATTGGGGCGGCATGAGTTTCCAACCGTTGCTTTCATCATGCTCCGCAGCGATCTGCATCGGCCAGTTTGGATTCCACAGCAGTTCCCGTCCCAGAGCAATTAAATCGGCTCGCCCGTCTTGCAGCGCGATGGACGCCTGCTCGCCCGTTCGAATCAGGCCAACACCCATTGTCGGAATGTCGGCCTCTTTTCTAATCTGTTCTGAAAAGGGGAGTTGAAAGCCTGTCGTGCGTGCGACAAGGCTGTTCTCTGCGGGCAGTTTGAACCCGCCAGATGAACAATCAATCATATCGATGCCCAATTTTTTGAGCTCCTTGGCATAGGCGATAGAGTCCTCAAGCTGCCAGCCGATGCCGACACCATCGACTGACGAGACTCTCACGAAGCAGGGGAGGTGCTCGGGCCATACTTCGCGCATAATCGCAGCAATCCGCAATGGCAGTTTCATCCGACCTGCGCGATCACCGCCATAATGATCGTCGCGTTGATTACCCAGCGGCGAAAGAAAGCTGTGCATGAGATAGCCGTGCGCGCAGTGGAGTTCACACACGTCAAATCCGGCCGCGCGCGCGCGACTGAATGCTGCTCGGTAATCTTGGACAACTTGCTCTATCGCGTCGATGCTCATCTCGGTGGGGGTTGGCCAGCCGGTGTCGAAGGCGAGCGCGCTTGGCGCACACGCCTCCCAAGGCCCTTCTCCGCGCGCACTGATGTCAGCTTCACCGAGCGGCCCGCCGCCTTCCCAAGGCCGCTGCGAGGAACCCTTGCGACCAGAATGGGCAATCTGGATCGCCGACGCTGCGCCAAGGTCACGGATGAGTGTTGTTAGGCGCTTTAAGCCCTCAATATGCTCATCTTCCCAAATCCCGAGACACCCGTGGGTAATCCGTCCCTGCAAATTGACTGAGCTTTGTTCGACAAAAACCAAGCCAGCGCCGCCTGCTGCCAATTTGCCAACATGCTGAACGTGCCAATCAGTGACACAGCCATTGACTGCCGAATATGTTGCCATGGGAGATACGACAATACGGTTGCGCAGTTCCAATTCGCGCAGTGTGTACCGCTGGAACAATATGTCCAAGTCGGCCGTCGTGTCGTTGGGCATCAATTCTGAGATCACTGCTCACCAGCCTTTAAGGTGAGTGTACCGCCCAGAGGCATTGGTCCCGCCAGACCGACCACGCGGTGCGGCATATAAGGGCTCTCAAGTCGTGAATTCTCGTCCGCTGAGAGTGTTACATCCAGCGCAGCAATCGCATCCGTCAGGTGTGAAGGTTTAGTGGCGCCGATAATCGGGGCCGTGATGCCCGCTTTACCCAGCAGCCAGGCCATCGCTATCTGCGCACGTGGCAGGCCGCGTTGCCGTGCGAGCGACGCGACAGCTTCGACGATTTGTCGGTCATTTTCGGCCGTGGCTCGGTAGAGATAGGCGCTGAACATATCGGTTTCTGAGCGTGCGGTCTTTTCATTCCAATCGCGCGTCAGCATGCCGCGTGCCAGTGGGCTCCACGGTAGAACCCCTACGCCTTGATCGATACACAGCGGGATCATCTCGCGCTCTTCTTCACGATATACGAGATTCACCTGTGGCTGCATTGAGATGAATTTGGTCCAGCCATTTTGCTCGGCCGTAAATTGCGCCTTAGCGAATTGCCAAGCATACATAGAAGATGCGCCGATGTAGCGCGCCTTTCCGGCCTTTACGATATCGTGTAGCGCTTCCATCACTTCTTCGATGGGAACATTATAGTCCCAACGATGAATCTGGAATAAATCGACATAGTCCGTCCTCAGTCTCCGCAAACTGTCGTCAATCGCCTGAAACAGCGCTTTGCGCGAGAGGCCGCCTGTGTTCGGCGCAGCCCGCCAAGGTGCATAGGCTTTGGTTGCCAGAACGATTTCATCGCGGTGTGCGAAGTCAGCGATCGCCCGACCAACAAACTCCTCGGACGTGCCATCGGAGTATTCGTTAGCCGTGTCCAAAAAGTTGATTCCGGCTTCGAGGGCTTGACGAATGATGGTGCGGCTGGCCGCCTCGTCGATGGTCCATTCATGTCGACCTGCGTCGGGGCGACCAAAACTCATACAACCCAGGCAGATGCGCGAAACAATCAGGCCTGACGCTCCAAGATTACGATATTGCATATATATATCCTTCAATTGCGTTCAATTGTGATGATGGCCGCCGTGAAGCGAGAAATGCAGATCAGCTTGTTGTTGTCGTCGGTGATCCGGATTGACCAAATTTGCGTGGTTCGGCCGCGCGATTCTGGTCGGGCGGTGCCCGTCACCCAGCCATCACGCGCGGGACGAACATGGTTGGCATTAATTTCCATACCCACGGCCATGAAGTTGCTCTGATCTAGCGTGTGGACGGCTGCGAGCGTGCCGAGCGTTTCAGCCAAAGCCACTGATGCGCCACCGTGCAAGCGACCCCTGGGTTGATGCGTGCGAGCGTCCACCGGCATACGACCGACCAGAAAATCCTCACCGATTTCGGTCACTTCAATGCCGAGCGCGGCTTGCATGGAGTGAGTGCCCAATCGATTCAGCGTATCCGCGTCTGGGCGGATGTCGTTCCACCAGATGGTCGTAGGTTTATCCACCGTGACCACCGTTATTTGCCCTCAGCTTTCATCTCCGCAGCAACGGCTTTGAGGACGCTGTTGACGTCGTAGCGGTCCGTATTGCGTTCCCATTGCGCCTGTTGAGCAAAGGCATCTCTCATCTCTGCCAACCGGCGTTCGGCAGCCCTGACGGTATGCGAATGCGTGACAATATAAAAATCACCGCGCAGCGTCCCGTCAACAGCGTCGCGGGCGGCTTCACTCACGGACATGCCTCGCGCCTGAATACGCGCGCTCATGTCAAGATTACGTTCTGGAACCGGCAAGCCCTCTGGTCGCGCGCCGCTACCTAACGCTGTGCCCACCAGCCCCGGACAAAAGATGCTTACGGACAATTTATCCGAAACCTCGGCGCGCAGAACTTCAGCTAACCCGAGCACTGCATGTTTTGAAGCGGTATAGACAGCGGCATTGGCGTGCTGGAAACCGAGAGAATGCTCTGAGCCGGTGAAGCAAATCCGCCCACCTTCCGCTTGCTGTTCCATCATCCGTGCAAATGTGGCGGTTGTGTCCCATACACCACGAACGTTGACGCTGAGAATCCAGTCCACTTCTGCGACGGTCATTTTGGTGTAGCGTCCGGCGACGATAACACCGGCATTGGCAAAGAGCAGATCGCAGCCGCCAAGGCGTTGTTTCGTATAAGCGGCGAGCGCCTCAACCTCATCATGGCTGGAGATATTGCAGACATAGCTGCTGCAACCTTCGTTCAGACTCATGAGTGTTTCTGTGAGGCCGTTTTCATTTATATCGGCGACGATGACCCGAGATCCCCGTGCCGAGAGCTCCTGAGCGATAGCGCGACCGATGCCGGAAGCGCCTCCCGTCACGACCGCGCGAATGTTTGAAAGTGCTAGTGACATTGCTGATTCCCGTTGCTTGGTTGACTTAGTGGTGATGGGGGAGGGTCGCCCGCAGAGGCATTGCAATACGTTCTACGAGTTGAGGCGCGGCGGTATTCGCTTCCAAACCGTCCACAATAACCGGAAGCGCCAGCTTCACCTCATGCGTTGGACCCGGCAATGCGAAGATCGTTGACCAGCCAAGCCGCGCAATGGCAATGCGGACGGAATCCTTTACATGCCGACCATGGCCGCGCGCGTATTGCGCCAGAACTGCTGTAGCAATATTCGGGTCCAGCCGTTCAAGCGCCTCGACCGTGTGATCCTTATCCTCTGCGCCAACGCCACCGGTCGTAATAATAACGCCGAAGCCCTCAGCCGATAGTCGCGCGACCATGCCGGCTATTTCGGTCTCGCTGTCACCTGCGATGCCGCCAAACTCAACCTCGAAGCCAGCAGCCTCCATGGCGGCGCGGATGGCGGTAAAGTTTGTGTCTTGAATTTCGCCGGCCAAGACTTCGCTGCCGGTGCTCACAACGGCGACCCGCCGCGAGGCATAATTGGCGATCTGCCCTTCCAATTTCCGCGCGTCGGCCAAATAGCTGTCAACCTGCTCACGTGGTGTGCCAATAACACCCAGTATGCCCTCTGAGTGTATGGTCGCACCTTCGGCAACCGTCACGCCCGATAAATCAGCAATAGCGGCGAGAAGCTCGCACTCCTTGCCTGCCACATTTTCAAGTTCGACGCGTGGCACCAAAATATCGAAGACGATGAGTTGGTCCCGCACATCGGTGACAAAAACCTTATCGCGCGGCAGCACAAGTACGTCCGCCACCACACTTGCCAGTTGCGGAAGATTGGCGTTGTCCAGTCTGATGCCATACAGCCAAACTTCGGTCTTTTCGAGGAGATGGACAGACGTCACTGCGTCAGCCCCCGCTGCCGCAACCATTTCGGCAGAAACTCGCTCTCAACCCTCTCGCGAACCTGCGGTGCGCGTGACATAAGATGCTCTCCGAGCTCACGACTGACTCGAAACGCCCCCGGAGTGCGGTCAAACACGATCACATTTCGCGTTCCGCCATCGCTGCAGGCAGCCTCGACGGCCTCATCCAGCGTTGACCAAACGGGAGCTTTGGAGCGGCTAAAATGATAGTTGGACGGATCATTCAGCATCCAGCGATTGACGGTGTCGCCCACCACATGAATGGGATAATTGTCCCACAGAAAGGGCTGCGGAACGCCACCCGCCATATAATTGATGACGATGGCCTTGATGGCGTTATTCTTGCCCATTGTCAGGCCCGGCTCCGCGCTGTCGTGTCGTTCGGCTGCGAGCAACGAGAGGTTGTCGAGGTCCATAAAATCAATGTCGGCACAGAGCATATTGTCGAACGCTATGCCGCCCGCGTAGCAATAGACGCCGCAACCATGATCGTCGAACACCACAACGCAATCCTTGATCTCGCCGAGAATCTTCATCGCCATGGCGTAATTTCGCATGATACCGGCGGCAAGACGGCGATCAAGCGCTTTCAGATCATTGTCGGCTTCGACGCTGACGACACCTTCCGACGTTGTATCAAGCACCATTGTGCCGACATAGCGTTGCTGAACAAAGTCGCTTTCAAATATGCAGCGCGAGACAATCTGTCCGGTGCGCGGCCCAAAACCGAAATGATAGGCGGAGCGGGATTCCAGCCGAGCGTACGCCATGCCAAAGGGCTTCATCAGCCGATCCAGCATTCGGTGGAGATAGCCCTCACGCATTTCCGTCACATGCGTGTGGATGAAATAGGGCGCGTCAAAGAGCTTCTTGGTGACAAACATGTCGCCCAACTTGGTCTCAACTTTGGTGCCAGCGCCCATCTGCGGGCATTCCTCGACATCACCAAACCGCTCTTCGAGCCGATAGATTCTCACCCAGTCAGGGTTTTCAATATGGCCCATCGACTCGGCAATGCGCAGTCGGACCTTGGCGCCGCGCGTCTTGGTTACATGCTCAGCGATCACTTCGAGCATCGTCACATAGGCTTCGCCGCACAATTGCAACCCATGTGGATTGGCGAGGAGGTTGACCGTCCGGCCCGGTTCAATTTTCGACCAGTCCAACGCCTCGGCCTTTATTTGGGCCTGTCGTCGCACTTCGTCCAGGTTCGTTGGGCCAAGGAGCGCGTCTTCAGACCAGATGGTTTGTGGAAGGTCGGGCATCAACGCGCGGATGGGCAGTGCTGTCATGTTCGGCAGATCCGCGGCGCGCTTGGCCACACTGTTTGCCGGCTCGCGCTTGTTCCATGTGCGATGAAAGGCCGGTGGGCGCAGTGCGTCGAGGAAGGGTGAGAGCGTCGCCATATGACTATCGCCTTTTCAACTTCGCCATATCGCCAAATTCTTTGGCGAGCGGATATTCGGGGAAAGCATCACGTATGGCTTGGGGAAGCGTCCCATCGGGCTGCACATGCTGCCACAGCGTTGCCGACTCACCATACCATTGAAATCCGTTTTTCGGATTGCGCGGCGCGTCGCCATGGCCGGCACAGGCCAGCAGATGCAAAATAGGCTGCATACACAATTCAACACAGCCGGTGCGGGCCCCCGTGGCTAATGACACAGCCTCTGGCGAGTGTGCGCCCGCAATGATCGCGGTGGCAATGTCTCCAGCTTTGGTGTCGGTACACACGCAAATCTGCATATTGCGGCCATATCCGGCCTTGCGGCACAAGGCCTTGACCGCTTCCTGATCAACCTGCGGAAGCTCGAAGCCCACATCAAAAGGCGTGCCCAACTCTACCATCTCGATAGCATCATCAGGACAAATTTCAACGCATGCCTGTGCGTTGTAGCAGGCCTCGGGCTCCAAAATTGCAATGTTCCGACCCTTGCCCGGCTCGTCTGCGCGGCGGGGTCTCATGCCGATGGCAACGGTGGGGCAAACCTGCTCACACAAGCGGCAGCCCGTGCATTTTTCAGCAATGATCTGAGCCACCATCCGCACAGTTTTTGGCACGTATCTCTCCTTTTATGACACCTGATGGCCGCGCGAAAACCAAGGTGTCAGAATCAATTTAACTTATTTACTCTCCGACAGTAAGTTTGTAGTGAGCCGAGAGCAAGAGAATTAGAGAGGAATTGCGTTGACCGTCGTCTCTGCCATGAGTCGGACACAGGTGGAAAGAACCGAGGCCGCTAAGAAGCGAATTCGTGAAGCCGCGCTGTGGCTCTTTGGTCAAAATGGTTATGAGGTTACAACGCTCTCGGCGATCAGCCTAAAAGCTGGATTTAGTCGAACACTCTGCCAATATCACTATGCTGAAAAATCAGACCTAGCACTTGAGTTGCTCGATGAGCGAATCCGCAGGGATAATCATCTTGAGCTCCTCAATTGCGACGACACGTCGGATGCTCACCGGGCTTGGGCGTCCCTGATCCGACACCTTGACGCGGTAAAGGCCTATTACGGCAATCTTCACGGGCTGAGTGATCATGGAATGGTTGTGCGGGGAGAAATGGCCTTGCATGCGGCTGCCCTCATGGGGGTGGACGCGGCGCTGTCGGCGCGCGTGCATGAACTGACCGTTGACCTGATTGGGCGCATCGAGCGGCTGTTCGAAATTTGCCGCAAGGCAGAATTGATCCCTTACGAGTCTGATGCGCACGCGCTGGCAGTATTGCACGTCCATTCGATTTGGGGACTGGCGCAAGCGCTGTATGCCAATCCCAGAGGCGGCAAAGCGATCGGTGCTGCTTTTGATCAAGTTCGTTTTTTGCTTGATGCACTACGACGCTAATAAAAGGATTAAGGAGAGCGAAGCATGGCCACGATCAAACTTGTTGCAGATTATGAAGTGGAACCGTGCATCGGTTGCAAGCTTTGCGACATCGTATGCCCGAGCGGCGCGATCCGCATGGAAGCGCGAAAGCCGATAATCGATGACGCCTTATGTATCGGCTGCGGTCGCTGCGTAGATCGGTGTCCGGAAGATATTATGTGGATGAAGCTGCGCGATGAGCCGTTGGTTACGACAGTTCGTCCAGACGAAGTGGATCAGGATGCGGTGACCGCACTGCTTCAAAAGGCCGGCATAGAGGCGGCAACGTCAGTATGTGTCTGCACTTTGACGCCCGGTTCCGAAATAGCCGCTTCGATCATCAAGGGCGCAAAAAATCTTGAGGAGGTCTGCGCCATGACCGGTATGCGGTCAGGCTGCGGTATTTATTGCGTCGCCCCTGCACTTCGGCTGCTTGAAGCCGCTGGATGTGACATGACCCCGCCGGGGCAGCATCGCTGGTATCCATCCACGCTCTCACTTTATGATCTGAGCGACGAGGTCTGCGCAAAGTACCCAGACGCTTATATCGCCGAAGACCGCGCTGTTTTCGACCCTGAGCATAAGTATGGCCCGCTCATAAAGGAGACCCAGTCATGAACGCATTCGCAGCAATAAAGCCACCCGCCTTCATGCATTCAGACTATGGCCCTGCGCTCCAAGCGCATGTGTCGGAAACGCTCGACTCGATGATTTCGGTGCCGTTGACTGAATTCTTCCCCAGTTTTGCACCCGCGATCACCTCAGGCACACCCGACACGCTTGAAGCCGATCTCGAACGCGTGCGAGCAGAAACTCGGAAGTCGCTGGCGCTCGTCGACATGTCCAGTATTTCGGCCGCAGACAGTGTCAATATTTTGGCCTCTGAGCACGGCTTTGGCTTGATGGGTGGCTGGCCTTACGCGGAAATGATCAAGACGATCCGTGAAGTGGTAATGGAGCGGACCGGCTGCCAGAAAATCCATTTGCGCCTCGCGATTTATCGTGGCTTCAAAGAGGCAGACGAGGTTGCAGAACATTTCGGTTTCAACGAAGCTTTCGAAGGCCGCGTCAAAGGTCTTGGGCCCTTTGATCAAGGTGTTGAAGTTGATACGGCTGTCGGGCCAATGTACCTCATCAAACGTGCCTTCGATGCACCCAAATTCATCCACGCTTATTACGATGATCCGCGCGAGATGTATTTTAATCGGCTGTTGTATAAATCGTTCAAATCATTTTGTATGTCCTATGCGCGTTATGAAACGCGTTCGGTTTATCACAGCATGTTTGGGAATCGCAGCGGGAGTGTTATTCCGCGCGCTTTGTTTGATTGTGACTTCATCCAAGAGCGTTACACTTTCAGTTCGGTTTTATGCACCACGCCGATGGGCGTGGTCGGTGTTGACGCGACGACTGACCTTTATGCGATTGATCGACGTATCACCAAAAGTCACTTGGAAACCTATGGGCGGATGCAGCGGTTGTTTGCCGAAATAAAAGACTGCGTGGCAATTTGGGACGGTGGTCGTTGGGGCTATTATCTCCACGGTGGCGGGTTGATTTTCGGAACACTGCTGACTAACCATTCGGACGCCTTTGATCTTGATCAGCCCGTTGTGGCTGGTTTTATGCAATCACCGACGGCACCCGTAAATTTCTCGCGCAACAAGAATCTACGCGGCGTCGTTGTTAATCAAGCATGGGTTGGGGCGGGCATCCCGTACGTCACCATGCCGTTTACAACGCCAATGTATATTGTCGGCGAGGAGCAGGCCAAGATGTGGCGCGAAGACTCCGCCAATCCGTTGTTGATGGATCGCGCTAAGGTTGTCGATAGCCTGGAGCAGGGCATCGCCATGGCGTGTGAAAAGGGCCAAACCGACAAGTTGATCGTGTTTGACGGTAGCTACGGCCATCTGACCTGCAATCGGGCTTTGGCCGAATTGCTTAAAGATCGGGCCCCCGCAGTTGACAAGTTGGTGGGTGAAGAGTTGCTGCCGAAGTGGCTGGCCCAGCGCGGGCTGTCTTAAGCCGTGGGAAATGAACTTGATCTTCTCTCAAAGACAGAACTCTGGGTGGAAGATATTCTGCTGAATGATGTCGACCTCAGCCAACTTGCGCGATGTGCAGGGTCGGTTTTGGCTCTGGGGCCCGAGCATATCTTTGTAACCGATGTGCGCGACGGGCGCGTTGTCTTCGACATTGTGTCGCCCAACGTCAGTCTTGATGCCATCGCGGGAAAGGAGGATGCTCTCCTTGCGGCGCTTAGCGCATTCCAGGGCGTTCGTCTCGGTGCGCGGGCCTCGGTACACAGCCATGGCGTTTTGGGTGTGATTGGAGCGCCTGCCGATCAAGCAGCGGACATCATCGCCAACGCGGCAGAATTGGAAGCCGGCCTTCAGGCCTATATCAAGCGCTCTGTCGCGGTCCTATCCACCGGTGGCGAGGTGGCGCGTGGAGAGATTGAAGATACTAATTTTGCGGCCGTCCAATCGATTATGGGCAAGCAAAACTATCTGGTTCATTACGCCGGTGTCGTCGAGGACGACGAGGCTTTGATTGCGGCGCGTATCGGGCATCTGCTTGGTGAGGGTTATGGTCTCCTGATCACGACAGGCGGCGTGGGCGCTGAAGACAAAGACAAAACAATCGAGGCTATGCAGCGACTTGCACCAACTCTATCGACCGCTGTCCTCGCTCACTATAAGGTGGGGCATGGGCGCCATGTGAAGCCGCACGTTCGCGTTGGGTGCGGGCGGATTGGCGAAACAACGCTGGTCGCCTTGCCAGGCCCAACGCGTGAAGTTCTGGCGGCGCTTCCGCTATTGGCGGACGCTTTGGCGGAAGGGCAGCCGCCTCAGATTATTGTTGAACGCATTGCGGTGCCGATCCGCGCGCTATGGCAGGCGCATAGATTGGAGCACACCCACTCATGATGTCCTTCGGATTTTTAACGGTTCTCGGAGCGGGTCTGCTCATGGGCGTCCTGCACGCCTTTGACCCTGATCATTTGGTAACCATGTCGTCGTTAGGTTCGCGCCCGGACGCGCGAGGGGCAACGCTACGTTTCGCCTTTTCCTGGGCCATGGGGCATGGTGGTATATTGGTCATAGCCGCGCTCGCTCTGCTCCTTTTTCACGTGCCGTTGCCGGCTGCCTTGCCACCGGGAGCGGAACGGATGGTGGGGCTGATTCTGATCGTAGCGGGCGGTAGCCTCGCACTTGCCATATGGCATGGAACGGAACAGGGGCTCCAGCCATCGTCGTTTCGCACTAAAGCACCCTTTCTCATTGGTATGGTGCATGGCACTGCGGGCAGTGCTGCCATTTTTGCGTTGTTGCCGATGGGCTTTCTATCTCCGCTGCAGGGCGTCGTCTATGTGTTGGCGTTTTCATGTGGCGTTCTTGTCGGGATGATGGGGTTTGGCCACAGCTTTGACCGACTGTCTAACGTCGTCGCTCGACGCGGGCAATTTGTTGAAAAGGCCTTGCGGAGTGGTGTTGCAGCCTTGGCTATTGGCATGGGCTGCTATTGGTTGGTAAACGCCTAATCATGCGCATCGGCCTATATGGTGGGTCTTTCAACCCCATTCACGAGGGCCACCTCGCTGCGGCGATGGGGGCGTGTGATGCGCTAGATTTGGAAAAACTCATTTTCATACCTTCGGGACATCCTCCGCTTAAAGGAAATATGGGGCTGGTCGATGGCGCACATCGTGTGGCGATGATTGAGCTTGCAGTGGCGAACGATCCTCGCATGGACGTGAGCGCCGTCGAAATCGAACGACGCGGGCCCAGTTTTACTATCGACACAGTTTGCACCTTGCGGGAGCGCTTTCCTTCCGATGCTCAGCTGTTTTTCCTTCTGGGCGATGATTGTCTTGACCGTCTGCCGCACTGGAAAGGAATTGACGCGTTGAGGGCGATGTTAGCTTTTGTCATTCTGCCGAGGCGTGCCAACCGAACCGATACTGAGGATAGCTACATCCGGCTCACTCTGCCGAGACGGGATATTTCATCGACGCAGATCAGAGCCATGTTCGCTGCTGGCGAAACGCCGTCTGCGACGCTGCTGTGCCGAGACGTGGCGCGCTACATCAACACCCATTCGCTCTATCAACCCGTCGCGGTGTCAGCGTATGGCTGAGCATCTCTCGCGCATTCATGCGACGCTGGACAGCGTCAACCATGCTGTAATTGCCTGCAGTGGTGGCATTGACTCCACGCTGTTGGCGTTGGTTGCTCATCGCCATATGCGCGGCCACGTGACAATCGCGCATGCAATCAGTGCTGCTGTGCCGCCGGAAGCAACCGAGCGGGTTAAGCGCCTGGCTGAAGAGGAAGGCTGGACACTCTCCATTGTTCAATCAGGCGAATTTCAGGACGAAAATTACCTCTCAAACCCCGTCAATCGCTGCTATTTCTGCAAATCGAACCTTTATGACAGTCTGACGCAAATCGCAGCTGCACATCAAAGTGGCACGATTCTGAGCGGCGCCAATCTGGATGATCTTGGCGAGTATCGCCCAGGCCTTGACGCCGCAGCGGAACATGGTGTGCGTCATCCTTGGATCGAGGCAGAATTTAGCAAGGCGGACATCCGCGCGCTTGCTCGCGCGCTTGATGTGCCATTTTCTGAGCTGCCATCCTCACCGTGTTTGGCGAGCCGCCTCTATACCGGCACCAGGGTCACAGCGGCGCGCTTGCGCGCGGTGCATGCCTGCGAAACGCAGATCAAGGTTCAGACAGGACTGGAGGTTGTGCGATGCCGAGTGCGCGATAGCTTAATGATTGTCGAAGTGGCTGACGCGGATCGTCGACAGATCACCCAGAGCCTGCTGGCCGAACTCAGCACAACTGCCGCTCGTCATGAACCTGGCATTTCGGCGGCGATTCTCGATGCAGAGGCCTATCGTCCGGGCCGCGCTTTTGTGGGGGCGAAGTGAGTCAGAGCTTCGTTTATGATGCTGATCGAGCAGAGCGGCTGGGCATGCCCGAAGCTATATTTTGCGAAGGGAAGGACAACGCCGTCTTAGCGGAGATTGTTCGCGAACTTTCAGCCAAAGCTGGGCAGCCGGCTTTGTTCACGCGGTTGGCTCCGGATCGATTTAGCACCTTGAAGACAGTCAGTGGCGACCTGATGGACTATGACCCGCAGTCACATACTGCGTTTTTGCATGGCGGTTTACCGATGAGGGACGGTCGCGTGGCGGTCGTCACGGCGGGCACGTCTGACTTGCGGGTTGCGGGCGAGGCTTTGCGCACACTTCAGTTCTCCGGCGTGACGGGGGAGGTGATCGCCGATGTTGGGGTTGCCGGCATTCATCGTCTGTTTGACCGGATTGAGCATATCAGAACCTTTGATATCGTCATTGTGGTTGCGGGATGGGATGCGGCTTTGGCTTCGGTCATGGGTGGCTTGGTGCCGCAGCCTCTTATCGCGGTGCCTACGTCCACAGGTTATGGCGTGGCGTCGGGGGGCAAGAGCGCGTTGCTTTCTATGCTCGCCAGCTGTGGCCAAGGTGTTTTGGTGACCAATATCGACAATGGCTTTGGCGCGGCCTGTGGTGCCATCCGCATGCTCAACATGATCAAAAGGAATAAGTGATGAAACGGCAATCCATCGTCCTGCGCACACCGTCAGGGATCAGCGGTGATATGCTTTTGACAGGGCTAGCACGCCTCGCAGATGTCAATAATGCCGAACTGTCAGCTCTGGTGGACAGCATCGGCGTGGCGGCGTTGCACGACTGTGTGGCCATCGAGCCACATCACGTCAATTGGATCACGGGCTTTCAAGCGCGGATTGTTCTGCCGCACGAACATCATCATCGGACACCGGTCATCATATATGACATCATTGAACATAGCAGCCTGACCGAGGCCGCCAAAGCGCTGGCAAAGCGCGCCTTCGCCATCTTGGCCGAAGCTGAAGCGACCGTTCATGGCTGTTCGGTGGACGACGTTCATTTTCACGAAGTGGGTGCACTCGACTCAATACTCGATACGTGCGTTGCCGCAGCCCTCTTCACCAAGATCGATCCGGCGGAATTTCATTGCAGTCCGTTGCCGGTGTGCGATGGTATCATCAGGTGCGAACATGGCTTGCTTTCAAGCCCGCCACCCGCGGTGCAAGAGATGCTGAACGGCGTACCGGTCTATGGCGCTGATGCCAGTGGTGAAACCGTCACGCCGACGGCACTGGCCTTCCTAAAAGCGGCTGGCGCGCGATTCGGCAAATGGCCGCAATGTGAAGTAGTGGCATCGGCGCGCGCTTATGGTGGGAAGGTCTTTGAAAAGCTTCCTAACGGGGCCAATTTTTTCTTGGTAACGACGTGAACTTAGCGCCCTCCGCTGAAACTATTGCTGGAAGCCTCTTGGGCGGAGCGTCCGGCCTATACCGCGCAGTGGTAGAGGCGTGCGAGGCTGGCGTTATTGCGGGCACCGGCTTTGTTGATCCGACGGCCTCATTGGGTGCAGGCGGAACATGGCGGTTGCTGGTCGCGGAGGGTGACAGTGTGATGCCCGGGCAGCCCCTCATCGAACTTGTTGGAGAAGCCACCCGACTAGGTGTTGCTGAGGACCATGTGCTTGGCCAGCTTGGCTTTGCATCGGGCATTGCGACAAGGGCGAAGAGTTTTAGGGAGTCAGCTCCCGCTGGCCTCTCTGTCGCCTGTGGCGGTTGGAAGAAGCTCCCTTCAGCCTTGAAGCCCCTTTTGCGCGCTGGTCTGGCAGTTTCAGGTATTTTACCGCGCCTTGTTGATGGCGACTTCGTATATGTTGGAAAAAATGCGGTCATTATGCTCGGCGGAGTTGATCAGGCCATTGCTGCGGGCATAGCCGTGGGACATGGGCCGGTCGCCGTTCAAGTCAAGTCGGTGGCCGAGGCTGTATCCGCCGTTAGAACTGGGGCTGGGATCATTATGGTTGATACCGCTGTTCTCGATGATCTGGCGGAAGTTCATGCTGAACTTAGACGCTTAGGCTTGCGACAATCTGTCCGGCTTGCCTTTGGCGGCGGGGTAAGGTTACAGGATTTGGCGTCGGCGGCAAACGCTGGGGCGGATGCAGTGGATGTTGGCCGCGCAATATTGGATGCTCCGCTGCTTGATCTGCGCTTGCGTGTCGTTTCAAAATGCCGAGACTAACGAAGGATATTGGCCAATGACTCATCCTGCTATTTCACCCGGCAATGTCGCAGTGATTACGGGGGCCGCTGACGGGATAGGTCTTGCTGCGGCCCATCGCTTCGCGGCCCGCGGTCTGACCGTTATTCTGTCGGATCGAGATGCCGACAAACTGCTGGCGGCGCGCGATGCCGTTGGCGGTAACGCGGTTGCGATCGCAACAGATGTATCGGATCGGTCTGCGGCCAATGCTTTAGCCGCACAGGTGGCAGAGGAAATCGGCCCTGTTTCGGTGCTGATGAACAATGCCGGTACCGGCCGCGGCGGCAACGCGCTCGCGAATCCAGAGGGTTGGGATCGCGTGATTGGCACCAATTTGATGGGCGTCATTTACGGGGTGCAGGCTTTTGCACCTGCCATGGTGGCCAGCAGCGCGCCGGGGTTGATTATCAACACGGGTTCGAAGCAGGGGATTACACAGCCACCGGGCGATACGGCGTACAATGTCAGCAAATCGGGTGTGAAGTCGCTGACCGAAGGATTGGCCCATACGCTGCGGGAGGAGACAAAGGGGCGGGTTAGTGCGCATCTGCTCATTCCCGGATTTACTTACACGGGGATGATGAAAGCCCATTTCGCCGAAAAGCCGGCCGCCGCATGGACTCCAGATGAAGTCGTTGACGTGATGATGGACGGCGTTGCGCGTGGCGATTTTTATCTCTGGTGCATCGACAATGAGACGACGCGCGAAGTCGACAATGCGCGCATCTTGTGGAATGCGACAGACATCACAGAGAACCGTCCAGCATTATCGCGCTGGCACGCGGATTATAAAGACGACTTCGCACAGTGGATGGCGAAAATATGAAGCCAGAGCCTGACGGATTAGTCGAACCCAATGAAGGTCACAGCTTGTTCAATCGATTTGCGTTCCGAAACGACGGCGTTGGCGGGAAAGGCCTCATCGGGCCAGCCCATCGCGACGCACATCATGATGAGCTGATCATCAGGGATGCGCGCATGCTCTCGTACGACGGGTGACTGCATGATGCCCTGGCTGTTGATGACACAGCCTAATCCGCGTGACCATGCGGCATTGACCAGCGCGTTTATCACTGCGCCGCAGTCAAATGGCGCGATGTCATTGCCTTTCAAGACTTTATCATAAGTCACGACAATGGACACGGGTGCATCGAACTGACGAAAGCCCCGCAGCACCCATTCCCTCCGCTTCTCTTTATCGTCGCGGGCTATCCCCATCGCAGCGAATAGTTGCTTGGCAACTCCAATTTGCCTCTCGCGGTGCGCGCCCTCGTAGCTCTCGCTGGCCTTAAACTCACGAGACGAAGGCACGCCCGCCAGATTATTTTCGGTGTTACCCCTACGAATGGCGTCAAGCGGTGCTCCGGTCACCACGGTAAAATTCCAGGGTTGGGTGTTGAGCGAGGATGGCGCTCGCATCGCCATGGTCAGCACTTCGCGAATCAACGACTGCGGCACCGGGTCGGGCTTGTAACCTCGAATGCTGCGACGCCCCATGACAACATTTTGGTATGCCTCTGCCCACTTCGATGCTGAATTCAACGTCATTCACTCCTTGCACAGATGTCGGTCTCAGACCTTGGTATATGTGCTTGCCAGAAAGCTTATTTATTATCTATATCATTAAGTCGATAAATTAGATTTGATCAAGCAAGGATCGGCGAAGCTATGGCCCTGAAACAATCTATGCGGGAAAGCCTGACGCTTCCAGCGGTGTGTGCGCCAATGTTTCTGGTCAGCAATCCAGACATGGTGCGAGAAGCGTGTCTCGCCGGTATCATGGGCGCTTTGCCACGGCAAAATGCCCGCAGTTTTGAGGTGTTCGAAAGCTGGCTTGCTGAGATCAGGCAGGCGCTTGACGCCCATAAGGCTGAAAATTCGACAGCGCGGATCGGGCCGTTAGCGGTTAATCTAGCGACGCAGATGGAACCAGATGAATGTGCGCGGCATCTGGAATTAGCGAAGCGCTATGGTGTTGAGGTGATAATCAGCGCGGTCGGAAATCCAACAGAGCTGGCCAAACGCGTCCACGATGCAGGGCTACAAATTTTTCACGATGTGACCTCGTTCCGATTTGCCGAAAAGGCGATAGCCGCTGGCGTTGACGGATTAACGTGCATCGGATCTGGTGGGGGCGGGCATTCTGGCAATATTGGCCACCTTGTTTTAATCCCGCGCATTCGACGGATATTCGATGGCACGATATTAATGGCGGGATCGATTTCGACCGGAGCGGCGATCCGCGCTGCGGAAATTTTGGGTGCCGATATGGCGTATATGGGGACTCGTTTCATCGCAACGAAAGAGGCGGCAACCGATCCCGAATATGCCCGTATGCTTCGGGAAAACCACTCTGAAGATTTGATGTTCACGCCGAAAATTGCGGGGGTTGGAGCGAACTGGCTGATTCCGTCAATGGAACGGTTGGGCCTTGATCCAAAGAACCTGCCGCAGCCGATAGGACACGGTATGGGCTACAAACATTTGCCGGAAGGGGTGAAGCCTTGGAAAAACCTGTGGTCGGCAGGGCAGGGCATTGATCTGATTGATGACACGCCCACGGTTGCCGAGCTCGTTTTGCGTCTGCGTCGCGAATATGTAGCGGCCTGCGAAACGCCGAGCTACGCTGACGTCGCTCGTCTGGTGGATCAGGCGCTTGATATTAAAATTGATGATTGAGAGACGATCACCATGAACCGCATTCCCCTTGTTTCTGTTGAAGATCTGACCCCCGAGCAGCGTGATCGTTACGACAACGCGCCTGGTGGAAAGCTCAATCTAAGTCGTTTGCTCGCTCACGCCGTCTCGATGCAGCCGGGCATTGCTCTGGCCGTCCAAGGGATGATGTCTGGAATCGAAGTTCCGCCGCTTGAGCGCCAAATCTGCGTTCTTGCCGTTCTTCATCTTGACCGCGGCGAGTATGAATGGGCGCAGCATCTGCAGGTGTCTAAAGCCATGGGCATTCCCGATGAGAAAGTGGTGGCAATTGCCAATGACCGCTTCGGAGACCCTATTTTTAGCGACCGCGAGAGAGCTCTGCTCGCGTTTACGCGTCAAGTGGTAAAGACGGTGCGGGTTGATGATTTTGTGTTCAACGCGGTCGCAAGTTTTTATCAGCCCCGTCAGATTGTGGAGCTCATCCATGTCATTGGCCTCTATATGCTCTTTGTTCGCGTCTCTGAAGTCGCCGAAATTGAGATTGATGCGGTGCTGGGTGGCGAGTTCTGGAAAAAGTCCAATCAGGAAGCTGGCCTTGCCACAGATTGACGTGATTTAGGCAATACTCAAAAAGAGGAATACACATTGGAAAACGCCGCTACCGAAACGATCGACTATCCTTTTGTCAGGCTCGAATTTGACGGGCCCTTGGCGATCATGACGCTGAATGATCCCGAGCGGCTCAACGCCATGGGGCCGGAGATGGGCGAATCTATCGCTACGGTGCTCAATGAAATCGCAAAGCCCCGGCGCAAATGCCGCGCATTGTTGATCACCGGTGAGGGGCGTGCCTTTTGTGCAGGGGTGAACCTGATGGGCAGTCGAAAGGCGTTGGCCGACGGAACGGTGAAGATACCGGCGCTGAGCGGCGTGGAGACCTTTTTCCACCCGCTGTTGCGGCGCCTTCACGCTGTCTCCGTCCCGGTCATCGCCGCTCCAAATGGCTTGGCGGTTGGTATTGGTTTGGGGATGTGCCTTGCCTCCGACTATGTCATTGCGTCTGATAAAGCCTGGTTTCAGGCCCCATTCAAGAACCTAGCTTCGGCGACCGACTCCGGCCTCGGTTGGCTTTTGTCACGCAACATCGGCATTATGCGGACGAAGCGGATTCTGATGCGCGCTGAGCGGATTGATGCCGTGACAGCGCTTGATTGGGGCATGATATCGGAAGTGGCGCCTGCAGAAAGTTTCGCGGCGCGCGCGCGTGAAGTTGCGCTTGAAATTGCGAATGATGCCACAATCGCGCTTTCTGAAATCAAGCAGATTGTGGGTCTGGCCCAACGGATTGATCTTCACGCGGCATTTGAGACTGAAGCGATGGCCGTCGCGCGCACGTCACGGACGAAGGACAATGTTGCGGCCATTCGTGTGTTTGGCTCGAAAGAGAAACCTGTTTTTACTGGTGAGTGAGAAGCGACGATCTCAATGCAGTGCGTCCTAAATGGGAAGCACTGCATTAAAATGGGTCAAGAATTGACATAGTCGTGAAGCACGCGGTGCATGTTGGAAATTGCGATTTCCTGAATTGGGCTGGTGCGGCAACCCGGAAATCCCGCCTGTTTCAGGCCGCGCTGAACTTGTTCCATGTTCATGAAATCCTGTTCGAGGATAACCGACACACCTCCGATAGCGCGCCATCCGTCTTCAGAGTGAATGATATTGTGGTGTATCGGCGGCTCCGCCCCAGGGGCATATTGCTCGAGTGACCAGATATCATAGACGCACCAGTTTGGGTCTGTGCCGTCACCCCAAGGTCGTGACCGATAGCAGAGTGTCCCGGTTCCACTTGGCAGAAAAATAAGGTTAGGGAAGACGTGCCAGTCCGTTCCGGCGGCGGCCCGCTGTTCCAGCGTGAGTGTCGGCCAATGCGCTCCCGCTGCCTTTGCAGCTTCCTCCTGAAACTTGAGCAGTTTCATGCCAAGCTCTAAGGGACTCTCGTCCGCACTGGCTTCGGTCATGAGGCGCGTGGCCGCTGCGGCGTCCTTTTCGGTTGTGATGGCGTGGAGCGTTTCGTTGATCAACTGGATATAGCCAATCATGCCGGGGCGCAGATCATCAGGCACTGGCTTCGCCTGACGCGGAGACGGGGCGCCGAACGGGCGGGTGCTTTTATCGTATCCGAACATCCCGTGCTTGCCCATCGCCTTGCTGAAAGTGTAATCTTCGCCGAACCCGTCGAGCAGCTGCGGATGGGTGGCGGCGACATGGTATCCTTCGTCGAAGGCCTCAAGCGCAACTTTCCAGTTGCACGGGACGCGGACAGAGTATGACCAGCGAAATTTTGCCGACTCCAGTTCGAATGGGTCAATGAACTGCGGCACAGGGTCCAAAAATGCTCTCAGCGGCTCGGCGTCGGTATCAAGATTAACAAATACGAATCCACCCCATGTATCGACCCTGATCTCGGACAGATGGAAATCATCATGGCTGGCATTGTTGCACCCAGCCCAGTCCTTTTCATCCAGAATGCGCTGCACACTGCCGTCCAGATTCCAGCGCCAACCGTGGTACGTACAATGAAAGCGCCCGGTATGCCCGCATCCTTCGGTGAGGCGTCGGCCACGATGCATGCAGACATTGTAAAAGGCGCTGATCCTGTCTGGCGCAGCCCGGACAACGATGATTGACTGGTCGCAGATATCATACGTCACATAGCTGCCCACTTTTGGCAGCTCCTGCTCGCGGCAGGCAACCTGCCAAACCTTGGGCCATAGCTTGTGTTTCTCGCGCAAGGCAAAATCCACACAGACATAGTCGTCCTTGGGGACAAAATCCGGCTTGACGATATTGCGCGACATAAACTCTCCATTTTTGCGATGTTGTCATCTAAACAATAGAGATGATTCGCCGCACCGCCTTTGATCTCTGTCAAAATTTGTTCAGGCTGCCCGTCCACGATGAGTGACAGGCATCCATTGGTCGCCCAGCGGCTTGTTGACCCGGAAATTTGCACAGCATGTTATGGTTGCTACGAGGCGTGCCCGACGGGGGCGATACACATACGTCATCGTCAGGTGACGATCGATCCGAACCTATGTAACGATTGTAGAGCCTGTGTTGATGAATGCGGCACCGGCGCGATCGACGTCGTCCGTTGGGTGCCCATGGACTTGAGATACAGCCTTGATGATCAATTCAGCTGGGATAGCCTACCTGCCGAAGACATACGATGAAAGTCACATTGACCATCACGCGACAGTTTCTCTCTGCCTTTTTAATGCTTGCGTCATTTGTGGTGATACCGTCGTATGTGCGCGCTGCCGATGGAAACGATGACATTATTGTCACAGCGTCGCGTCAGGATCTGACGGGGGTGGCGAATAGCGCCAGCCAGGGATCCGCGACCAAAAGCGAACTCGATCTCAGACCGGTCGTTCGCGTTGGCGAGCTTTTTGAGGCCATACCTGGACTTGTCGTGACGATCCACTCGGGCGAGGGAAAAGCGAACCAATATCTTTTGCGCGGCTATAACCTCGATCACGGTACCGACCTTGCTAACTTTGTTGATGACATTCCCGTCAATCGGCCGACCAATGCGCATGGCCAAGGATATACCGACCTTAATTTTATCATTCCGCAGATTGCTAACGGCCTTGATTTTACCAAAGGGCCGTATGATCCCTCGTTGGGTGATTTTGGAGCGGTCGGCGCGGCGCACCTCAAGCTCGCGGATACAATTCCCACTCAAGTCTCGTTGGGTATTGGCACACTTGGCTATCAAGAGCTTTATGGCGGAACTACGCTTCATATCGACTCTTCCACGCGCTTGCTGTCAGCGCTCGACCTGAGCCATTATGACGGGCCTTGGTCACCTCCGGACGACTTCCAAAAGCTCAATGCGGCACTGCGTGTCAGCCATGGCACAACGCGAGACGGCTTCGACATTACGGCGCTCTACTATAAATCTTCTGGTGCCCTGACCACCGACCAGCCGTTGCGCGCCTTCGCGACTGGATTGATCGGCTATTATGGAACACTTGATCCGAGCGATGCGAGCCGTTCAGAACGCTTCAGCCTTTCGGGACACTATCAGAATAAGCGGGGCGCATGGCATTTCAGAGTGAATGCCTATCTCGTAAAAAGTGAGATGACGCTATGGAACAATTTTACCCATTATCTGACTGACCCGATCAACGGTGATCAGGAACAGCAGGATGAGAGCCGCACCACGTTTGGCGGGGCGGCATCCGTCACCTGGTATGGCGAGCCTTTGGGCCTCGCCAACGAAGTGACCGTGGGCGCACAAGCGCGCAATGACACTGTCTATGTCGACCGAAAGCACACGCGCAATCGCGCCACACTCAGTTATTGTGAAGCCCAATTTGATCTCACCGATGCCGATGCCCCTTATCTCCCCTATCCAGCAATCAATGGCAACTGCAATGCTGATGCGGTGAAGCTGCTCGATCTCGCACCTTATTTCTCGGTGACGACGCACTGGACGCCGTGGCTGAGGAGTGTGATCGGCCTACGCGAAGAATTTTATCGAGCGATAGACCACAGCCTTACATCTGCACAAGCCCTGATGAGCTTCACCCAGACGCTGTTTCAGCCTAAAGCGAGCCTCATATTCCGGATGGGGCGCGGTACTGAGCTGTACCTCAATGCTGGGCGCGGATTTCACTCGGATGATGCGCGCGGCGTGATTGGCACGGTGCCGGGTGTCGGGGTGCCGCTGGCCGCTGGGGCAACCCCACTCCTTGCGGCCAACAACGCTTATGAGATTGGCTTTCGAAGCAAGGCGATCCGAAACCTCGATGTTCAGATAGCATTATTTCAGCAAGATTCTGTCTCGGAACTTATCTACGATCAGGATATGGGGCAGGATCAAGCCAGTGCGCCGAGCCGCCGACGGGGCATTGAAGTCTCTGCACAATATCATCCATTGCCTTGGATCGAACTCAATAGCGACTTGGCGGTGTCTGAGGCACGCTATCGAGGGAATAGCGCATTTCTTGCCACATACGGCTTAAGCGGACCTTATATCGCCAACGCGCCAAGCTTTATCGGATCTGTTGGCGTCTTGGTTGATGGACATGGGCGGTGGTCGGGTGGCCTGCAATGGCGCATTCTGGGGCCGTATCCGCTCGATGACGGTCGGCGTTACCCAGAGGACACAGGTTATCGTGAGCTAAACATCGACATTGGCTATCGGATTACTGGACCGTATAAGCTCAAGGCCAGCGTCTTCAATGCGCTCAACACCAAAGCGAATGCTGCAGCCTATTATTACGCCGCTCGACTGCCTGGAGAGCCGGCAGGCGGTATAAGCGATTACCAAATTCACCGATTCGAGCCACGTTCGGGGCGGCTGACCCTGACAGCCACTTATTAAGCGGTGCCTCTCCCGTCGAAACCAACGCGATCCGCCACGTCAGTTCGCTTCGGCCTTCTCGTGCGTTACCCGTTCATAAGCCGCAAGGGGGCCGACCACGGTCACGCCGCCGTCCACCGGCAATGTGATCCCGGTGATAAAGCGGCTTTCCGGGCCAGCCAAGAACAGTGCGGCTTGGGCGATGTCCCAAGCGTCACCTTCAATTCCAATCGGTGCGATGGCACTTCGAATCCGGCGTCCTTCGCCCTTTAGATGCGCCTCCACCATGGGTGTGACAATATGGCCCGGCGAGACACAATTGGCTCTTATTCCGTCCCGACCGTACATCACCGCGAGTTCGGCCGTCAGCTGAATGAGGGCGGCTTTGCTAGGTCCATAGGCTGTATTGCCATGGGCTCTTATGCCTGCCACCGAGGCGATATTGACGATGGATTTGCCGTTGCCTTGCAAAAGCGCCGGTATTGCCTCGCGGCACATATTGATCACGGTGCCAAGGTTGACGGACAGCACTCTGTCAATGTCCGCTTGAGGTACAGTGTGCAGCTTACCGGCTCCGGCACCGATCCCAATGTTGTTGACGAGCGTATCAAGCCCACCAAGCCACTGGAGCGCCTCTGCGGTCATCTGTTGCGCATCTTGGGCGTCAGCCACGTTACCGGTAAAGATACGAGCTTGCCCCCCAAGTGTTGCGATAAGGTCAAATGTGGTTTGGGCTCGCGCTTCATCCAAATCAAACAACGCGACCTTTGCGCCTTCACCTGCGAACAGAGCTGCGATGGCTTTGCCTGTGCCGACCCCGTCACCAAGGGTTCCGGCACCAGTGACGATCGCGCGCCATCCGCTGAGGCGACCGTAGAAGTTATGGGGCTGGGGCATTGGAAACTCCTGCAAGGAAATCGATCGATTGTGGCGTGACAACTAGTCCGAGTTGAGAACGGATTCTCGCAATTTTGGCTTCACGATCTTGCCCATTGCGTTGCGTGGAAAGCTCTCCATGAACCGCCACTCATCTGGCACCTTGTATCGAACCAGCTTCGCAGCACACAAAGCCTGAAGTTCCGCCTTTAGCTTGTCGCAATCCGTGCCGACTTTGGCTGGCTGGATACACGCGACGGTCAGCATCCCCATACGCAGGTCCGGCCTGCCGATGATTGCGCAATCTGCAACATCGTCGTGCATGTGCAATATGCGCTCGATTTCGGCTGGGTAGACATTTGACCCCCCCCGCAAAATGAGTTCCGAGCTCCGATCTGCAATTGTTAGCCAGCCATCCTTGTCCAAGCTGCCATGATCGCCGGAATGAACCACGCCGCCGCGCAGAAGATCCGCAGTCTTGGCGGAGTCGCACCAATATCCCAGCGGCGGCGTGTAGACATGAGCCCACGGGCCATCGCTTCGAGCCGCAAAACAAACTTCACCGACTTCACCCGCGGGAAGGATACGACCCTCGGTATCCCGAATGGTGATCTCAAGATAAGGCATCGCTTGCCCACTGGCCCCGTCGGGCGCGACGTCATCAATTGGGTAAGCCACCACCGTAGGCGCTTCAGTCAAACCATAGCTGGTGCGAATATGATAACCGAACCGTTTGAAGAAGGCTTCGCGGATCACTTGGGGGAGGGGAGCCCCGCCGCTTGCGACTGTCAAGGACTCAGGAAGGGTCCGATCAGTTTGTAGCAGATCGTACACTGTCGTTGGTACTAAGGAGATCGCCTCGACCTTTTTTTCGTGAAACCAATCGATCAGCGGGTCTATCTTTGATGACACGCCGAATATGAATGGCTTTCCAGTTAGAAACGATGCCACGGGACCAAGGATCATCAGGTTCGTTATGGTCAAAGGCAGGCACGATCCGCGCCTTGCATCTGGCTGTAAAATACCGTGTGCAAAAGATGCCGCTGGCACCACAATCATATTATGCTGGCTGTGAACAACCCCCTTGGGAACGCCAGTGGTGCCGCTGGTATACATAATGACGGCTGGGGCGTAGGGGTCTATGTCGGGTCTGGGCGCGTCGTGCGTCGATGGATCGTTGATGGCGGCCTTCCACCCACCATCCTGGTCGTCAGTGTCAAGATACAAGATAGCCGCGAGCGAAGGGACTTCGGTCGTCAGACTATTTACCTGTTCCCTGATCGTGGAATCTGTGAGGAGAAGTTTTGTGCCGCTATGTTCTATGATAAACCGCTTATCGTCAGCGGGCAGAATTTTATTGATCCCGACCCAGATTGCCCCAAGCCGCATGGTTGCGAAAAAGGCGATCACGAGGTTGGATTCGTTGCCAAGCGACGCGGCGACGCGGTCGCCAGCGCCGATTCCCGCGTTTGCCAACAGCGCAGTTGCCGCTGATATGGCTTTTGCCAATTGACGGAACGTATATGTTGATTTGCCGTCGTCCAGCGCTTCATCATCCGGCCACAGTGAAACGGCGCGTTCGATGATAGACGCCACGTCGCGCGGCCATCCTGGAGGATCAATGCGTGTCGAGGGTGCCTGAAGGCCGAACGCGGCATAATCTGTTTCTATCGTCACTCTCCACAATTCCTCGTCATCGATGTTTGAATTTAAGATATATATGATTATGATATATGTGCGCAAGCATTGTGATTGCCTCCCATGGGCAGTTGAAGTTGACCGTGTGAGCAGAGATAGACGATGTTAGATTTGGAAGCGACCGATGTTCCCCACCGCTGGCGTCTCACGATCGAGAATAAGCATTGCACCGGACCTGTAGCCAGGCGTTTCCTGTTCGGTGGCATCGGCATGGCAGCGTCCATCCAAGCGCTTGAGAAGGCCTGTGAGCGCCCTGTGATCTGGGCGACGGCACAGTATTTGTCATTTGCTGGCGTCGGAATGGTTTTGGATGTGGACGTGAAGACCCAAGTGTCGGGGCGACTTACAAGCCAAGCCAATGTGCTCGTTCATAATGAAGAGAAAAATATCTTATCCGTACAGGCTGCTCTGGGAGCTCGAGAAAATGACTCGATTGACCAATGGGTTGCAATGCCAAACGTGCGGCAGCCTGAAGACTGTGAAGAGGCGAGATATTGGCGTGGTGATGGCTCGGGTTTAAATGCACGGATAGAGATCAGGGTCGCGCTTGGTGCGTTTCACGGTGACCCACGTATCAGGGAGCGCGGTGACGGTCGGCTGGTGTTTTGGCTACGCTCGCGCGAGGGGCATACAGCCAGCGCGAGTCTGCTTGCTATTGCGGCAGACTATGTCGCTTCAGGGATAGCGGGCGCGACGGGGCTTCATGCCGGTGGAAATAGTCTCGACAACACCATCCGCTACGCCAACATTGTTCCGTGCGAGTGGATATTGTGCGATGTCATGATAGAATCACTGACACAGGGCATCGTCCATGGCCGGATACGACTTTATTCGCCCGATGGCATATTGATGGCGATCGCCAGCCAATCGATGATTTTGCGTGTTCATACTCGGCCGCAATGAAGCTGAACACAGAACTTGCACTAAAAGAAGGAAGAAGCATGATCCGCGAAGACCTTAAAATTGAAATTGATCCCGCCCATGCAAAAGGGGAGGCGTTGGTTGTGGCGGTAACCGTGGTTGCGCCCGATCCGGCCCAATTATCCGATTGCCCTATCGTCTGGTTCGCCTGGCCAGGCGGCGGATACAATCGGCGTTATTATGATCTACAATTGCCCGGGCGCTCAAACTATAGCGAGGCTGAGTTTCATGTCGCCCGCGGATCAATTTTTGTTGCCTGCGATCATATTGGTGTTGGTGATTCCGATGTCCCAAAGGGCGCGTTTAACCATTCGGACATTGCGCGCATAAACGCGGCCGTCACGCGTCGCGTCCTTGCGGGGTTGCGTGATGGCGATTTGGTATCGACTTTGCCTCCTCTTAAATCTCTATTCCCGGTCGCTATGGGACAATCATATGGTGGCCTACTTCTGACTCATTTGCAGGCGGAACACGGCCTGTTTCGCGGTGTCGCTAAGCTTGGATGGAGCGGTATTTGTACGATGGTGAAGGATGCCAGCGGGCAAGGCAACGTTGCCCCTCCCTCTGAGCTTGCGGGCACAGAGGCCCTGCGAGAGGGGCTCAACCATCCTTATCGGCGCTCCTTCCATTTCGATGACGTTCCTGAAGACATCGTAGCGGAAGATTTGCTCGGCTATCCGGCAAGAGTTGGTGTCCCCGTTCCCGCATGGGGCACCGTTTTTATGCCGGGCGGCCCTAACTTCGCTCCCGAGCGCGGTCCGCTTGGCCCCGGCGTGGTGACCGAGGAAGCGGCCGCTATCGATGTGCCGGTGTTCGTCGCCAATGGCGAGATTGACACGTCTCCTGATCCGCGCGCGGAACCGACAGCCTATCCACGTGCATCTGACATTACGACGCTTGTGCTGCCGCGGTCATCGCACATGCACAACTTCGCTGGCACGCGCGAAATCTTGTGGAAACGACTTGAGAATTGGGCCGTCGGCATTCGAGACAGCTGGTCGTGAAGGAGATAGGAATGGGCGAGGAGGGGTGCCCCCTTCTCAATCGGTCGTATGTGACCAACGTTGAGCGCCCGGTACGTTAGGATCGATATAGTGGAAGGTCTGGGCGTCAGCCAGCTGGGCGTTGGATCGCGGGCCTTTATACATTGAGGGCTCGTCAAGCGTGCCAACCTTGACCATGACAAAGTCTGGAAAAGATGGGACGCGCGAGAGGATATGTGTGCCGCATCTTCCGCAAAATTCACGCGAAGCAGGAAGGTTCATACCGGGGCGCTCAAATACAGTTGGTTCGCCTTTGGTATAACACAAGCCTTTTGCGCTCAGGCCAATGATGACATTGGGATGCCCGCCCGAGATATACTGGCATTCACGGCAATAGCATTGGGACTGGAACTGGGGTTCGATGGGCGCTGCGTAACGCACCTCTCCGCACAAACAGCCGCCGGTAATGGTGGCGGTCATGCCCGATTTCCGCGTACGCGTTTCCACAACGTATATCCCGCCCAGATGAAGAATAGCTGTATAACCACGCGGATGGTCGCTGCCACAGGTGGTGCAAAAACGGGATGAGCCCGCACATAATCCCACAGGTGCAAGGGCAGATAAGCGACGCACAATGCTGCAAAGGCCAAACCACCCAAGTCGCGTGTTCTTGGCCAGAGCGCGGTCAGTCCGATTCCGATTTGCAAGACACCCGTTACGAGAATGACAGGAGTAGCCGGCAGAAACGGTGGAACCAGCGGAACGAAATAGGATGTGGCGGCAAGATGCGCGCACCCACCAGCTATCATGACGAAGGCGATGAGAACTGAAAGAAGGATGTTCATGAGACTCTAGCCCGCTTAAACAAGATAAAATGAGATTGAGGCGATACCGAACTTGGCCTCGTCCATTAGCGTTGAGGAAATTTCTCGAAACAAACTACGCCCTCTGGCACCAGATGATAGGCTTTTTTCTCACTGCAATGCACTGCGATTGCCGGCATGCCGTAGACGTCTTGGTCATCCAGACTGCCGACTTTTATGAAAACGGCACTTTCAACTTTGGGATTCCGCGTCACAAGGTGCGTACCGCAGTTACCACAAAATTCGCGTCTAACTGCGCCTTCAAAGTCGGTGCGCGTAAAATGACTCGCTTCGCCTTGCGTGTAGGAGAAGCCATCCGCAGGCATGCCCATAAGAACATTCGCGCCGCCCCCAGAGATATAGCGGCATTCACGGCAAAAGCACATGCCTTTCGCGATTGGCTCTCCCTTGGCTGCATACCGAACCTCGCCGCAATAGCACCCGCCGGTGATTTCCATCTTTGTTGCCTTTCATATAAATACGTTATACGTTAATCCGATTGCATCGGGTGCAACGCGAGTCAACCAATTGCTGCGACATGAACCCTATCGATGCGCTTGAAAGGACCCGCTGAGGATGACGATCAGAACGAGAGCCGCGATAGCGGTGGACATAGGCCAGCCGCTGATTGTTGATCATGTTGACTTGCGCCGACCTGAAGCGGGCGAAGTGCTCATTGAGATGAAAGTATCGGGAATGTGTCATTCCGATCTTTCTGTAGCGGAAGGCAAGTTTCCAATCGAGCTTCCGGCGGTGCTCGGACATGAAGGTGCTGGGATCGTGATTGAGTGCGGGGCGGGCGTAACGTCGGTCTCCGCCGGGGATCATGTCATTTTAAACAATACGGCTCATTGTGGCGTGTGCCCGCCCTGTCTGTCTCAAAAGACGGGCTATTGCCGCTCTATGGCGATGGACGGTCGATCCCCGTCGCCGTTTAGTTGGCGTGGTGAAAATCTGCGGCGGTTTATGCCTGCGGCCAGTTTCGCCGCGCATAATGTTATCAATGCTGACCGCTTAACGCGGCTATCATCGGACATTAAATTTGAAACCGCTTGTTTGATACCATGTGGCATCATGACGGGAGTGGGAGCGGTGCTCAATGTTGCGAAGGTAGAGCCTGGCGCAAAGGCGCTGGTCTTTGGAATGGGATCGATCGGCCTGAATGTTGTGCAAGGCTGCAAATTGGCGGGCGCGACGATGATCGTGGCCATTGATACCAATCCCGCGAAGGAGACGGTTGCGCGCGAGTTTGGCGCGACTCACTTTATCAATCCGGCTCAATCTGGCGAAACTCTTGATAAGCAGGTTAAGTCATTGCTGTCGGGGTATGCGGATTATGCGTTCGATTGCGTTGGAAACGAGACTATTGTCCAACAGGCGGTAAGCTTGGTTAGTCCTTATTGGGGAGTCATGGTTGCCGTCGGCATCCCGCCCTCGACGGGTACGTTCACGTTGCCCGCCAGCACCTTCTATTTTGGACGGACGATGCACGGGACGTTTATGGGCGATTGCAATCCGAAAACCGACACGAATAAGATCATCGATTGGTATCGGGATGGCAAGCTGTTGATCGACTCATTGATCACACATCGCATTCCGCTCGACGAGATTAACACGGGTTTCGACCTGATGAAGGCAGGAAAGTCTGTGCGTTCGGTCGTCGTCTTTTAACCGCAAGCCGCACAATCAGAAGGACCGGGCAGCCAATTCCGCGTTCCGATCCTTCTGTGGCCGCAATGTCATTTTAGCCAAACATGCCCTTGTTTCCGATCAGCACGGTCTTGGTGCTGACGAACTCCATGACGCCCTCGCGGCCGCCCTCGCGGCCGAAGCCAGAGATGCCGACGCCCCCAAATGGGGCACCCACATTCATATTGCCCGTGCCGTTTATTCCGACTGTCCCCGAACGCAATTGACGCGCCAGCCGGAGCGCGCGGCGCATGTCGGTTGTTTGCACATAGTTTGTGAGGCCGTAGGCCGTGCTGTTTGCGATTTCGACTGCTTGCTCTTCGGTCTCAAAGGGAATGATCGAGAGAACAGGGCCAAACACTTCATTTTGGGCCAGGCTGCTCTGTGGGTCGACGTCCGCAAAAATAGTGGTGTCGACGAAGAAGCCATTAGACAGTTCACCGCCGGGACGACCGCCGCCCAAAATGAGCCGGCCGGCCTTTTCAAACTTGGCCTTTTCGATGACTCCGCTCACCCGCTGCAATGCTGCATCGTTGACGAGCGGGCCTGCAAAGGTTGTAGGGTCAAGCGGATCGCCGGTCACATGGTGTGAAACCACAGACTTAACGCCTTCCACGACCGCATCATAAACACCGCGCTGCACCAGAAGGCGGGTCGGCAAAGCGCAGCCTTGGCCGGTATTCACGAGCGAGAACGTGGCCGAATACGGAATAGCCTCGGCAAGATTGGCATCATCAAATACCAAATTGGCGCCTTTCCCACCCAATTCAAACAGCACGGGGACGAGGTTATTTGCCGCCGATTGCATAATCTTTGTCGCCGTCAATGGTCCGCCGGTAAAGCTGATCTTGTTGATACCTGGATGCGCGGAAATCGCCGCGCCCGTTTCAGGCCCTCCAATGACCAGATTGAGCACGCCGTCGGGCAACCCGGCTTCGCGCGCGAGTTCCAGAAAACGCAGCGATGTGAAGGGGGTGAATTCGGCGGGCTTAAGCACGACGGTATTTCCCGCGGCCAAGGCGGGCGGAATTTTCATCGCGAGCGAGAGCAAGGGGGCATTCCACGTGATGATGATGCCGACCACGCCAAAGGGCTCTGGGATAGTATAGACAAATGGTGCGTCAGACGGGGCATTGACGACGAGACCTTCGAGCTTATCGGCCCAGCCGGCATAGTAGCGGGTCCATTCTGCCGCGAAGTGTACAAACTGGGTTGCGCCAAATCCCATCGTTACGCCATTCTCGAGCGTCGATATGGTCGCCAGCTCATCACCATTCTTGATCAGAAGCTCCGCCAGTTTTTCCAAAATTTCCCGCCGCTTTGTGCCAGGTGTCTCGCGCCAAGCCGGGGCCGCTGCATGTGCCGCAGCGACTGCCGCATCTACGGCATCCGTGCCCGAGAGCGGTATGTTTGCCTGCGTCCGTCCGGTTGCTGGGTTGATATGGTCGAACGTGCCGACCGCACCCGCAGTGTAACGCTCACCGGCGATGAACGATCCCGCCGAAGGAAGGATTTTTGCTGCCTTTTCGTGCCTTTCGATGAGTGTCATCAACCGGATCCTTTTTCTGTTGCTTAATTTTGGGGGGTTTCATTAACGCCGAACAAGCGTCTAGCGCGAGTCTTCCGCGATAAGTTGTGCCAGACGCCACGCGGCGGCCATCGCGGGCGCATTCGTGTTGCCCGCAGGCATTTCGCGAAAGATAGAGCAGTCAACGATGCGCAGGCCGCTTACGCCGCGCACCCGTAATCGACTATCGAGTACGTCGGTATCACTCGGCCCCATCGCGGCGGTACCTACAGCATGATATCCCGAATGACCGCTCTGCTTGTAGAGCGCCAGAATCTCGTCATCACTTTGAGCCCAACTCGACGCTTCGGTCTCGCCGACAACATAGTCTCGTAAGGCGTCCTGCTCCATAATCCGGCGTATAGCGCGCGTCCCGGCAATGCTGGTGGCCTGGTCGATTTCGGTTTCAAGATAGGCTGGGCGGATGTTCAGCGGTGATGACGGATCGGCGGATGTGATCAACGCGCTGCCCTCGCTCTCGGGACGAAGCATGTAGGAATAGCACTGCATTCCCGGCTCCTTTTCGAACGCAATTTCATTTGCACTCGTATCAAGCGAAAAGGGATTGAACATGATTTGCGTGTCTGGACGCGTTGACTTCGGATGCGCGCGAACGAAGGCGATCGCCTCTGCTGCGCCACGGGCCATTGGGCCTTTCCCCCTGGCAAGGTAATTGAACATGTTACCCACTAAGCGGACGCCCGCATATTCGCGATTGTCGCTGTATCGCCAATCCCGTAGTCGGAAATTGACCGCAAGCGTCAAATGTTCACGCATACGCATGCCGACATTGGGGCTATTGTGGATCGTCTGTATGCCAGCAGCCTGCAACACTGCGCCATCACCAATGCCAGACAATTGCAGGATCTTTGGCGAAACGAGCGCGCCTGCGCAGAGAATGACTTCACGGGCAGCGAACAGGTTTAGTGGCTGGCCGTCAGCCGTGCACGCGACTCCAGTCGCTCGCCCCTCGGAAATTATGACTTTGTCGACGCGCGTATGGGTGCGAATGGCGAGATTGGGGCGACTGCGACCGAGATCGATAAGAGCGCGCGCAGCGCTCACACGCCGTCCGTGTTTGTTGATGTTCCATTGAGCATAGCCAATACCTTCCAGTTCTGGCCCATTTTGATCATCTTTCACGCGCAGCTGAAGGCCACGTCCGGCATCTATAAATGCGTCAGCCAAAGCATTTCGGTTCGGATTGGTTATGATGCCGACCGGGCCGCCTGTGCCGCGGTATTCGCTGGCACCCATATGATGATCTTCGAGCGCGCGGAGACAGGGGAGCATGTCATTCCAGCCCCAACCGGGATTGCCCATCGCGGCTATATTGTCATAATCCTCGGCGACACCACGATTCCAAACCATGCCGTTGATCGCGCTAGACCCGCCGAGCATCTTTCCGCGAACCCAGGTTTCATGCGGGCCGTGAGCCTTCTCGATGGGGGTCGATGGATAAAAATGGGCGTGTTGAGGATCCCCAATCAGTTTGCCAAAGCCCTTGGGCATCCGGCTTAGCCAGCTGTCACCGCCGCCCTCCTCAATGAGAAGAACCTTGCTTTTGCCATCCGCCGACAGCCTGTCCGCGAGAACCGCGCCAGCTGAACCGGAACCCACAATGATGAAGTCGGCAACAAAATTGGTTCCATTTTGTGACTTTGGCATCTCACTCTTCCCTATTTTTTGACAGTTATTAGAGACATGTGTCTAGTATTGCAAGCGTGCTTGAGGCTCCAGGGCGTGCGGGTGTTCGACGGTCGTCGGCATCAAAATTCATGCGATCGTCGCCTCCAACGACGCCAAATAAGATGTGAGAGCAGCCGGAATTTCTGCAACCAAAGCGCGTCGCTGCATATTTCGAACATCGAGCGTAAATGCCAGCGTACCGCTCGAAATCGCAAACAACATCCGCGCTGCCTGGTAGCCGCGCGTATCGTCCAGTCGCCCTTTCATAACACGCTCCACAAGAAGGAGGAATGAGTCGATTGCTTGCCCCTCGTGAAGCTGATGCAACTCTAAAGCGAATGGATTGTCGGAGTAATAGCGGATTGGCCTACCAAAAAGGGCTTCAATGACTTCAGTCGAAGTCATTCTCCTCCAATCTTCATCACCTATTTCCAAAATATGCTGCATTATTTGCGCCATATTCTTCCGATGACGATCTCTCAAACCTTCCAAAAGTTGCTCTTTGTCGCCAAAAAAATGATACATTGAGCCGATCGAGGAATTGGCGCGACGCGCGGTTGCATGAAGCGTCAATCCGGCTATGCCAGACTCAGAAATAATCTCAGCTGCAGCGGTTAGTATGGCCTCACGACGCTTGATACCATTTGAACGTCGAGGCGCGCGTCCTGTTGAATCTTTTGAGGCTTCGAATGACATGCACATCAGTATGACACTCTCACGAGCTGAAAGTCGAGTTATGGTTTTAATGATGCCAGTGGTCTACCCGATTTCCTATGAAAATTGGTTCCGTATGCCCATCGATATTATGTAATAAATACACATTAAAACAACGCGTTGCACGTGTTTTTGAAGATAAAATCTAAATATTCCTTAACGCCATCGCGCCGCGTAGCGTCTGTCGCTCAGCCACCGTGCCTGGCCGATGGCAGTGAGCGCATTGAGCGTAGGGGGCACCGTCGCCGCGCGTTTGCCCTTAAAACTGCGTGCAATATCTTGGGGTTTGAGCGGCATTCCAGCGCGCACAAGGACGTCCGTGACTGCGCTGCTGTCAGAAGCGACTCTGGCCCATCTTGGCATCGCTCCGGTGCTGGAATATGTAGTGCGGGCGCGACAGGCGTCGGGCGAGCTGGTTGCCTTCCTGCCCGAGCGTCATTTTCTGCATCGGGTGGGCATTCGGCACCGAGATATAGGCAAGCCCATTGAGCCAGTGCCGGCGGTGAGTGATTGCATGGTTGCGGCGATCAAATCGGCTTGCGCTTGTGGGGCCTTCGGGTAACCAGCATATTCGGGTAACTGGCACAGGGGGCAAAATGGTTGGAGGAATAGGGCTGTGAGAAGATGGTGTCATGCACTGGCCATGATGTTGGCGATGCTTTCGGCTCGGGCGCTGGCACGACCGGTGACCGATTGCCCGCTGCGCGATGCGCCGTTTTCGGCCTCCTCCCCGCTGATCGATATCCTGCGCAGCCCGGCTGCCAAAGCGGCGCTGGATCGCGAAGCACCCGGTCTGTTGAACGGCTTTCCGCCCATGATATCCAGCACGGCGGTGCCAAGCTATGCGGCGATTCTGTCGGTTGGCGAGGCTTTCAACATGGCGGCTCTAGGAGCTGCCGCCGCGCACAAGCCGACGGGCGAGATCGGCGCAACCTTGGCGCGAGTTAATGCCGCGCTCCATGCGCTGCCCGTCACTGCCGACGATCGGGTGGCACGCTGCCAGCGCTATGACAACGACCGGCCGATCTTCAACCTGCCCGCTGGCCGTACGCACCTGCTGCTGTTCGAAAAGATCAACGGCTTCCGCGACAGTCCATCCGTTGATGCGGCCCATGCCGCCTTGCTGGCGCTGGCCAAAGCCAACGGCTGGGCAATTGTTGCCACCGACAAGGGCGGGGCGATCACACCTTCGGTGCTGCGCCGGTTTGACGCGGTGATTTGGAACAATATCAGCGGCGATGTCCTGACCCTTTCGCAGCGCGCAGCGCTGCAAGACTATGTTGAGCATGGCGGCGCATTTGCTGGGGTGCACGGTGCGAATGGCGATCCGGTGGTCTGGTGGGACTGGTATGTAGACACGCTGATCGGCGCGCGGTTTGCCGGTCACCCTTATCCAAGGCAGTTTCAGACCGCCCGCGTGGTGATCGACAATCCCGCTGATCCCATCGCGCAAGGTCTGCCGCATGACTGGACGATGCTGGAGGAGTGGTATTCGTTCAAGAACAACCCGCGCGCCAGCGGCAGCCATATTCTGGCGACGCTCGACGAGACCAGCTATGAGCCGACATTCCTGGGGGTGCAAAGCCTGCGCATGGGTGATCACCCGATTGCCTGGAGCCGCTGCGTGGGGACCGGGCGCGTGTTCTATTCTGCCATCGGCCATCGCCCGGAAATCTATGCCGATCCGATATACCAGCATCTGCTGACCAACGCGATCAATTGGCTGGTGCAGCGCAAGCCCAATGCCTGCGCTGGGGTGCCATAACTGGGCCGTCCCCAATGGACTTCGTGCGCTGCCAGACGTTCCAGACGGGCGCGTCTCAGGCTGTATTAAAGTCAGAAATTGGCCAAGATCGTTTGGATATAGCGTCTTCACGCGACGTAATGGCGGTCATTTGCGCCTCATAATGGGCGTTATTCTCACTCCTATCCAAAAGGTACGCGGCGTGCCCAAATCCTCTGATCCTGCGACATTGCGCGTGATGACGGTCGCGTTAAACATATTTTCGATGCGCCCGACGAGCATGATCCCCTTCCATAACGGGATTTGCGCGACGCCATCGACCGTCAGCGCGGCAGGCAGGATATAGGTCTGAAGATCGTCCTCGTATTGCGCCGAAACATAATGCGTCGATAGGCTGAAGCTGGCCCCAGACTCGGCGGCCCAGCCCAGCGTTGCGCTCGCGGCGCTGTGCGGGGTTTGAGCAGGCGTCAAACCGTCGAGCGCAGCTCCGGGTGCGCGCACATGACTGACCGTAAAGGCATAGGCTGCGTTCAAACTGAAAGGACCGCGCGCGAGATGGGCATCGAGTTCCAGACCGTTCGCTATAATCGCAGGCACATTCTGACGCTGCTGTAGGTTGGTACCGATGGTGACATTCGCGATCGCTTCATTGAGTCGGTTGTAGAAGACCGTCGCACCAAGTTTGATATTGCGCGTTGGGCTAAAATCAGCGCCAACCTCCGCCCCGTTTAGCTTTTCGGGGTTGAGCCGGCCATTTGCCTCGGTCGTCACCGGAGTCACGACGAAGGATCGATACAGCTCGTTGAGCGTCGGCAACCGAAAACCGCTATAGACGGCTGACCTCAAGACCAATATTGGCGCGACATGCCATAGAACACCCGCGCGCGCACTGACCTCGGTCCC
>Ga0007825_1000043_pt1 | contig 40550 bp, 35 predicted proteins | sample CryBogCBE13Jul09_FD_71229 | JGI IMG/M metagenome (GOLD analysis project Ga0007825, IMG submission 71229) | Freshwater microbial communities from Crystal Bog, Wisconsin, USA - CBE13Jul09 | ecosystem: Environmental > Aquatic > Freshwater > Lake | place: Crystal Bog, Wisconsin, USA | collected... | reverse complement strand
AAAGCCCTAAATCACGAGACACAGAATCTACCTTGGTCAATTCATCCTTGGTCAGATAACTGCCCATTCCGCCCGACTCGCGCTCAAGCACTCCTCTTTCAAGAGGCATCAACTCAGATTCAACAAATTTGCGGACCAGATCTTTGAGCATCTGGTGCTCTTCAGCGAGTTCAAAATTCATCGGTTTTTCCTTCTAAAAATAGCATTCGGCACCTCAAGCGTTCACTCGTCCGACGATCGGCCCGTGTAACGGTTTCGAATATCATACGTCAGTGCATTGGTCACCGCAGGTTGGCACAAACCTTCCCATGTCCAGCCGCCCGCCATAAATTGGTTACGGACTAGTTCTGGCTCCTGCACAAGTGCCACCTGGGCCCCACAGATATAGACCTCTCGCCCGTTTATATTGTCCGACAAAGGCGAGCACAGCCAAGCCACGACCGCGGCCACAGAATGGGGACCGGTTTCGAGTCCATGTGACAACAACCACTGATTGGACAGCGGCGGGATGCCTAAAGTTTGGGTTTGATAACTTATCGTCTCTAGCACCTCGGGTATCGCCATCGTGGTTGCTTGAGACATGGGCCTGACGACGTTGCATCGCACCCCAAACTCACCAAGTTCGCGCGCGAGCGAACGTGTTAAACCAACAACACCTTCTTTTGCCGCACTGTAATTCGCCATGCCGAGATGGCCAAATCCCGACGGAGAACTTAGATTGACAATCGCTCCGCCCCCTTTTTTGAGATACTCTGCTCCCGCTCTTATCGTCGCAAAATACCCCTTCAGGTTTACATTTAGCACCGAGTCGAAATCCTCTTCGCTCATCTCGGTAATCCGGCGCGGACGGATAATCCCGGCATTGTTGATGAGAAAATCAAGACGGCCAAAATTATCGATTGCGCATTCCACCACGGCCTTGCCGCCTGCCATGGTTGATACGTTTGAACTTTCGGCAACGGCCGTGCCCCCGGCATTCTGAATTTCTTGAACGACTTGTTGAGCAAAAGACGGATCGGCACCACCGCCCTGCGGGCCTCCGCCCAGGTCGTTTACAACAATTTTGGCACCTTCGGACGCCATCAATAGCGCGGCCTCACGACCTATGCCGCGTCCCGCCCCCGTAATAACGGCCACCTTATATGTAAATCGTCCCATGATTGACACCTCTAACCTGCGCAAGCGTTCTAGCAGCTTGCAATCCTATCGTAACATTCATATAAATCCGCTATATATTTAATCAATTAGGTGGTGATTCCGATTATGGTCAGTTTGAGCTCAATCGTGCGCGAAGTTTTGACAATTGACCCGGCTGCCCCAGCACTTGAGTTTGAACATAAATGGCATAGCTGGGGCGAGATATCGGGCATTATCGATACTCTGGAGACGCTACTTGAAGAAAATGGCATTGGCCCTGGCGCACGCATCGGAGGCATTTTACGAAACACACCCCAGATAGCTGCCGTCATCATCGGCACAATCATAACCGATCGATGCGTTGTCACGCTTAACCCCTCATTGCCCGATCAAAAGCTGGCGAACGATATTACCACATTAAAAACGCCTGTGATTGTCGCCGAAAGCGCTGATTGGGCGCGCCCAGAGATTTTGGAAGCGGCGAAACAATCCGGCGCACTCTGTTTGGAAGTCACTGGAAATATTGAAACTCCAATCAAAATTATTCTTGAGAAGACGGGATCAGATTTCAACTCCGATGCTAAAGGGGTCGGGATCGAGATGTTGACCAGCGGGACCACGGGCACGCCAAAGCGGATTCCGCTAATGGCCGCAAACTTCTCGAAAATGGTGCTGGACGCAGCTGTTTTTGAAAAGCGCGATGTGACCGCGTCGCCCAAACTCTCCAATGCAGTCACGATTGCCAATACACCATTCTCACATATTGGTGGTATATTCGGGTTGTTTGTTACCCTGTCTGCGGGACGCAAGGCATGTATGCTTGATCGCTTCCGCGTGAACGAATTTGTCGATGCTATCGAGCGTCACCAACCTAAAGTGGTGAGCGCCCCCCCATCCGCTTTGCGCATGATCCTCGACGCGAAGGTTCCGAAAGAGGCTTTGTCGAGCTTAAAAGTGTTTCGTACCGCCACCGCTCCGCTTGATCCAAATCTCGCTGATCAGTTTTATGAAACCTATGGTGTGCCGGTTCTCCAAAATTATGGCGCGACCGAATTTGCCGGTGGCGTTGCCGGATGGACAATGGCGGATTTCACAAAATATGGCACCTCGCGGCGCGGGAGCGTTGGCCGGATGAATCCTGGCATCGAAGGACGCGTTGTTGATCCTGAGACGGGCGCTCCGGTTCCATATGGGGAACAGGGGCTCTTGGAATTGCGCGCCACGCACCTCGGAGACGGCACCAATTGGGTCAAAACGACCGATCTAGCACGGATGGATGAAGAACAATTTTTGTGGATACTCGGCCGCGCAGACAATGCCATAATCCGTGGTGGCTTTAAGATTATACCCGATGATGTCGTCAAAGCCATCGAATCTCACCCGCATGTGCTCGAAGCCTGTGTCGTTGCGCTGCCCGATGCGCGACTTGGTCAAGTTCCCGCCGCAGGCTATCTCGTCCGTGCAGGCCATTCGCTGTGTGCAGAAGACCTCCGCAGCTACCTTCGCGAGAAACTATCGGCCTATCAGGTGCCCACAAAGTTGCTGGCCCTCAACGAATTCCCGCGTACCCCGTCGATGAAGCCAAGTCAGCCTGAGTTGAAAAAGCTGCTTGAAACTGCCTGACGGAGCGCATCATTTCGTTGCGTGCCCGCGACCGTGAAAACCGCTGGCCCCAAAAAGGTTTGAAATTCGCTCCGTGCTGGACGTGGCACGTCACGAATTTCAAATCCAGGCGGCGGCTTTTTTGGTCAGCGCGGTGCCATGCGAATAGCGCCATCGAGACGGATGGTCTGGCCATTGAGATAGCCGTTGCGCACCAACTCCATCACAAGGCTGCCGAACTCGTCCGGATTCCCCAAGCGCTTAGGGAAGGGCACCGATGCCGCGAGGCTTTCCAGAACCTGAGGCTTAGCACCAAGCATCAGCGGGGTCGCGAAAATGCCCGGCATGATCGAATTGACGCGGATTCCGATATCCATCAAGTCGCGCGCCATCGGCAACACGAGGCCATTTACGCCGGCCTTGGCCGACGCATAGGTGACCTGTCCAATTTGTCCATCTTGTGCTGCAACTGAAGATGTCAGGGTGATCACACCGCGTTCACCGTCTTCCAACGGTTCAAGGTCGGCCATTCCTTCTGCAGAAAGTGAAGCCATACGGTAACTGGCAACCAAGATGCCATTGACACCATAAGCATAGTCTTCCGTTTTCAAGCGCTTCAGTTTTCCCGCATCTTTGTCAAAGGATAGGGTTTTTCCACGTCGCGATACCATCGCACAATGGACCAAAATGCGTTCCTGCCCGTGCGCCGAGCGGGCTTCCTCAAAGCCTGAGATAACCGATCTCTCGTCCATGATATCTACTTTACAGAACAAACCACCAACGGACTTGGCAACTTCCTGACCGCCCTCTTCATTGAGGTCGAAAATCGCGACTTTGACCCCAGCGGCGGCCAAAGCCTCGGCTGATGCGCGGCCCAAGCCCGAAGCACCGCCCGTGACGACGGCGGCGGTATTTGTGTCAATTTTCATGAATAACTCCCTTCATTCAATAGCTACGCGGTAAGCCCAGTACATGCTCAGCAATGTAACTGAGGATGAGGTTAGTGCTGATTGGTGCAACCGTGTACAGTCGTGCCTCTCGGAATTTGCGTTCGACGTCATACTCCTCTGCAAAGCCAAAGCCGCCAAGGGTTTGCACGCACATGTCGGCAGCGGCCCAACTGGCTTCGGAGGCGAGCAGCTTCGCCATGTTGGCTTCTGCGCCCGGGTTCCCACCCTTGTCATAGACCTTTGCGGCATGATGCACCATGAGTTCAGCCGCGCGCATCTGTGCGTAGCAGCGCGCGATCGGAAACTGCACTCCCTGATTTTGGCCTATCGCGCGGCCAAAGACATTGCGCTCTTTGCCATAATTGGCAGCTTTGTCGATGAACCATTTAGCATCGCCGACACACTCAGCCGCGATCAGGATGCGTTCGGCGTTCATACCTGAGAGGATATATCGAAAGCCCTTCCCCTCTTCACCAACGAGCGCGGACGCAGGAATGCGCATATCATCAAAAAAAATTTCGGTCGTCGAATGATTCATCATCGTGCGAATTGGCTTAATCGACATGCCACCACCCGATGCCGTTTTCGGGCCGACAACCGTGCGCATATCGACGAGGAAAACAGAGAGCCCCTCAGTCTTACGCATCACCTCTTCGCGCGGCTTCGTGCGAGCGAGGAGTAACATTAAGTCTGAATGTTCAGCGCGACTGGTCCAGATCTTTTGCCCATTGATAACATACTCATCACCGTCCCGCTCGGCGACCGTGCGCAAACTTAAAGTGTCTGTCCCGCTGGCCGGTTCGGAGACACCAAAAGCTTGAAGCCGCAACTTTCCGCTCGCGATGTCGGGAAGATAATTCCGCTTCTGATCCTCGCTGCCATATTTGAGCAGTGTGTTCATAATATACATTTGGGCGTGCGCCGATGCGCCATTACAACCTGAAGCTTGAATCTCCTCCATGATCGCAACCGCGGCATTTAGCTTTAGCCCTGCACCACCATAAGCCTCCGGAATAAGAGCCGAGAGAAAGCCCGCCTTTGTGAGCGCATCAACAAATTCTCCGGGATAAGCGCGCGCGCAATCCTTTTCTCGCCAATACGCGCCAGAGAAATCTGCGCACAAAGCTCTCACCGCACGTCTGATTTCTGCAATCTCGTCGCTATTTGCCAAGTCAGCCGTTCCTCGCGGCCTTCGCTGACATGACGTGGCGTCCGTCAGCAGCAAAAGCACCTAGCTCGATATCATCATGCGAACTACGCATCACGAGATGCAGCATTTCACCGCAGATGGCAGGCGAGAGCCCGCGAAAGGAGAGGGACGAAAGCGTCCCGTCGCCATAATGACGTTGCGCGAGGTCAAGAAGCAACGTCGCCGTCAACGGCCCATGCACCACAAGCCCACGATAGCGTTCCACATCCCGCGCATAGGGCAAATCATAGTGGATACGATGGCTGTTGAAGGTCAGCGCGGAAAAACGGAAGAGTAAAGGCTCGCTGGGCCCTATGCTGCGATGGGTGATCCAGCCGGCAGGATCAAAGTGCGCTTCGCTTGGCTCTGGCGGCGACAGCGGAGCATTGATCTCCGCTGCTTCACGATAGACGATGCTTTGCGTTTCTCGCACCGCCAGACCGCAATCGCCTGCGGTCTCATGCACTACGTCTACGAACACCAGTTGGCCGGAAGCCCCTGATTTCTCTGCAACCGAAGCGATGCGCGATGTCCGGCTGACGGCTTCACCGACATGCAACGGCGCAAAAAATTCAACCTTGCTTGATGCCCACATCCGGCGCGGTAACGGCACGGGGGGAAGGAAGCTCGTTTGGTCGTCTGCGCGCGCGGGATGGCCATCGCTCCCCAACTCTTTGGTCGGTGCTTCAGGCAGGCAGAGGCACCAGTGAAAGCCTTGCGGAACCGTCCCATCGACGGGGGCTATCCGATCTAATGTGGCGAGCCAACGCGCAAAGACACCCGCATCTATCCGATCGGTGCGCTGCTCTTGTCGGCCAATCCAAGCATCCCATGCGCCCATCAGTTTCGCACGCCAACCAGGCCTTTGGCGATTACCTGCGCTTGGATTTCGGCAGCACCTTCGAAAATATTGAGGATCCGAGCATCGCAGAGGACGCGGCTGATTTCATATTCGAGTGCGTAGCCATTCCCCCCATGAATTTGCAGGCTAGCATCGGCGTTGCTCCATGCGGTACGCGCTGCAAGCAACTTCGCCATTCCAGCCTCAATGTCGCAGCGTTTACCCGAATCCTTCGCGCGCGCGGCCGCGTAGGTAAGTTCGCGCGACATGATCATATCGGCCAAGCTCATGGCAATTTTGTCGGCCACGCGCGGGAAAGCAAGAATGGCTTTGCCGAATTGCTTGCGGTTCATGGCGTAATCAAGGCCCAGTTCCAGTGCACGCTTTGCGACGCCGACTGCCCTCGCCGCCGTCTGAATGCGAGCACCTTCGAAGGTGCGCATCAGCTGTTTGAAACCTTGGCCCTCTTCTCCCCCCAATAGCGCGTCCGATGGCGCTACCATTCCGTCGAACTGAAGCGCATACTCTCGCATACCGCGATACCCAAGCACCTCGATTTCGCTGCCCGACATGCCCTCAGCTGGGAAGAGGTTTGCATCAGTCCCACGCGGTTTGGGCACGAGGAGCATCGACAGGCCGGCATAACCTTTAGCGTCCGGCAGCGTGCGAACAAGCATCGTCATCAAATCCGAGCGGCTTGCATGCGTGATCCATGTTTTTGCGCCGTCAATGGTCCAACCATCAGTATCGAGGCGGCCCCGTGTCTGCAGCGAGCCAAGGTCCGAGCCTGTATCCGGTTCGGTGAAGACCGCGGTGGGCAATATCTCGCCGCTCGCGATCTTGGGCAGCCAGTGCGCTTTCTGTGCGTCTGTGCCGCCCATAGTGATAAGTTCGCCGGCGATCTCGGAACGTGTGCCCAGCGACCCGGTGCCGATCCAGCCGCGCGAGAGCTCTTCCGTCACGACACACATAACCAGTTTAGACAGGCCGAGTCCGCCATATTCCTCGGGAATACAAACGCCAAAAGTACCAAGCTCCGCCATGGCGGCCACCACAGAATCAGGGATTAGCGCGTTGGCCAAATGCCAGCCGTGCGCATGGGGCATTATCTCACTGTTGGTGAAGCGTCGGAACTGGTCACGGATCGCATCCAGTTCGGTATCGTGAAAGCTCTCGCTCGGGCTTAGTCCAGCAGCGAGCGCGTTTGCGACATCCATGCGCGTCTTGGCATGATCCGCATCAAGAAGAGCTGCGGAAGCTAAGGCCAAAGCAGCGGCAGCATCACGAAGATCAAGATCCGATGGGCGAAACATCTCGTTCTGCCCCATGGGCAGACCACCAGTCAGTTGGCCCAGCGTTTCGGCAAAAGCCAGAGTGACGACTTGCTGGTCAATATCCGTTCCGCCGTCATTTGCTTCGAGCCAGCTTGCCAGTGACTCGAGCGCCGCAACATTGGTTGCGACCCAGGCGAAGCCATGCCCAGCCCGCTGCTCGCTGTCGATGGGCCGATCGGCCAAACGCGCAGCCAATGCCGTCCGTGCCGCGTCGCGATAGTTTTGCGCCGCGACAAGTGCTGATGAGAGATTTATGCGCATTCGAACACCGCCGCGATGCCCTGGCCACCGCCAATACACATAGTTTCGAGGCCATAGCGGATCTTGCGGCGCTGCATCTCTCGCGTCAGATTGGCCAGAATCCGTCCGCCGGTCGCACCGATCGGATGGCCGAGAGAAATGCCCGAGCCGTTCACATTGAGTATCTCGTGCCGACTGTCATCATCGCTCCAGCCCCACCCTTTAAGACATGCAAGCACCTGCGGCGCGAAGGCTTCATTCAGTTCGATAAGACCCATATCATTCCACGAGAGCCCATTGCGCGCAAAAAGTCTTTCTGTGGCGGGCACTGGACCAATGCCCATTCGGCTGGGCTCGCAGCCAGCAGCCGCCCAGCTGTGGAAAAAGGCGATAGGTTCCAGTCCCAATTCCTCCAACTTGTCTTCTGCGACCACCAGGCACGCGGCGGCGGCGTCATTTTGCTGGCTGGCATTACCGGCCGTTACGACACCACCCTCCAGCGGACGGAGCTTCCCCAGAGACTCCATCGTCGCATCAGCACGATAGCCTTCGTCATGATTGAAAATCACCGGATCGCCCTTCCGCTGCGGAACCGGGACGGGTACAAGCTCATCGTCAAAGAGGCCATTCCGCCAGGCCGCTGCTGCGCGCTGGTGCGAACGGACCGCAAAGGCGTCGCATTGTTCACGGCTAATATCATAGTCTTTCGCCAGGTTTTCGGCTGTTTCAATCATCCCGCTAATGACCCCAAAACGCGCAATCGGCTGAGACATAACCCGCCCACGCGACAGTCGATCATGCAACGTCAAATTACCCATGCGTACGCCTGAGCGCACATCAGTTGTATAATGCTCGACGTTCGACATGCTTTCGACGCCACCTGCGACCACAACATCGCTCACGCCCGTCTGGACCATCATGGCCGCATTGACCACGGCCTGAAGCCCGGAACCACAGCGTCGATCGACCTGATAGCCGGGAACCTCGAGTGGCAATCCAGCGGCTAACCAAGACCAATGGCCGATAGCAGGAGCCTCTCCATTGCCATAGCCTTGCGAAAAGACCACATCATCCACACGCGCGGGATCAATCTTCGTCCGCTCCATCAGTGCCTTGAGGATCACACCGCCCAAATCTCCCGCCGCTAAAGGCGATAAGGCCCCACCAAATTTGCCAACGGCAGTGCGTATAGGTGCAACAATTGCGGCGCGTCGTAAGGTCATTGAGCTATTCCTACTGTTCCAGAATCGATGAGACGGGCAATTTCGCCCGATGAGAGTCTTAATGTATCCGCCAGCACCTGCTCACTATGCTGACCATTTCGGGGCGCCGGTTGCGCGCGCGCCCGATCCAGTTGCGGAACCGTCCCTAACGCGCCAGCCGCAGGATACGTAAAGCCCGACGGATTTGTATCCAGCGGACTAAACAGGGGATTGTTTCCCACAAGGCGCGGGTCGTGGGCTGCATCTAGCATCGTGCGATATGCCGAATGGACAACGCCGACCGAGTCGAGAGACGTCGCAAGCGCCTCATGATCCCAGTTACCAATAGCAGCCTCAAACAACGGAAAGAGCGCGTCGCGGTGCATAAACCGCAATCCGTCATCCTTTGCGAAACTGACCCCACGCGTCGACTCAATTTGCGCCACAGCGTCAACCAGCTCTAGCGTCGCCAGCAAATTCGCCCACTGCTTTGGGGTCACCACGACCAGCATGGTCCGCACGCCATCGCGCGTCACAAAGTCGCGACCGAACAAGCCATAGACAGCGTTGCCCATCCGCGGACGATTTGCATCCGCATGGAGCACTTCTGCGATACCGCCCAGATTGGCGACGGTGCCAATTGCGACGTCAGACAGCGGCACACGAACTTCAATGCCCTCCCCTGTCTGCTCGCGACGGCGAATGGCCGCAAGCATTGCAAACGCCGCATAGGCACCCGAGAGAAGGTCCCAGGCTGGGAGCACATGATTCACCGGCTCTGGTCCGGGGCCAGTCATCATTGGGTAGCCGACAGCATTGTTGATTGTATAATCCAGCGCCGGTGTGCCATCTGCCCACCCCATGACCCGAACGGTCACCAGATCGTTTCGCCCCTCAGCCAATTTGGCGTGAGACAGAAAACCCTCGGCCGGAAAATTGGTAAGAAATTGACCGGTCGCACGCACCAATGCCTGTAAGAGTTCTCGCCCTTCAGGCTTAGAAATATCCAACGCAACTGACTTCTTGGCTCGATTGAGATTTTCCCAATATAGTGAGTCATTTTTTTCTGTAACGGGCCAGCGCCGAAAATCAGGTCCGCCACCCACTTGATCTACACGGATCACCTCCGCGCCAAACTGGGCACAATAAAGCCCAGCCGTCGGCGAAGCGACAAAGGACGACGCCTCAATAATCGATAGTCCGTCCAGCAAATTATACATCGATCAGGCCTGCGCCGCCCACTCTCGCAGCATATGTTTTGCGATCTGTAACTGCAATATCTGCGTCGTACCTTCATAAATCCGATACACTCGCGCGTCACGGAAAAAGCGCTCAGCGTCATATTCTGCCAGATAACCTGCGCCACCGTATATTTGCACCACGCGATCGACAACACGACCGCACATCTCGGTGGCGAAGACTTTCGCAGCCGCCGCTTTTCGCAACACATTTTCGCCCGCATCCGCCCGCCGCGCCGCATCTTCCAGCATGCATTCCGCCGCGTAAATCTCGATGTCGCTCTCCGCCAACATTTGCTGAATAAGTTGAAAATTGGCGATTGGTTCGCCGAAGGCCTTGCGCTCATTCGCGTAACGTAAGGCACTGTCAAGCGCGCGCCGGGCATAGCCTGTCGCCGCCGCACCCACCGACAAGCGCCCATTGTCAAGGCTCTGCATAGCGATTGCGAAGCCCTTGCCCATTTCGCCCCCGAGCAAGGCCTCTGCTGGCAAATGCACGTCTTCCATGATCACATCGGCGATATGACCTCCAGCTTGGCCCATTTTCTTGTCTGACTTGCCGACCGTTACCCCCCGGGCATCCATCGGCACAATGAAGGCAGAAACATGAGCATTCTTTGGCAGAGCCTCCTTGCTCGTTCGCGCCATGATAAGGGCCATTTTAGCAAATGGCGCATTGGTAATATACCTCTTAGTGCCATTCAGAACCCACCCGTCGCCTGACTTCACGGCAGCGGTTTGCATTGCCGCTGAGTCTGACCCGGAACCCGGCTCCGTGAGACCGAATGAGGCGATTTCGCCTGCAGCCAATCGCGGCAACCATTCCGCCTTTTGTGAATCGGTTCCGCCATTTTTGAAAGCCGAGCAAACCATGCCAACATTGATCGAGGTAATCGACCTAAAGCACGGCATCGCATAGCTTAGCTCACGGATGCTACGCACATATTGCTGTATGTTCATCCCTGACCCGCCATATTCTTCCGGCATCGTCAGCCCAAATAGCCCCATCTCGCGCAATTCAGTGAGAATGTTGTCAGGAATAAGGTCCGTTTCAAGGATTTCTCGCTCGGCGGGGATGAGGCGCTCGCGCACATAACGACGCAATTGCTCGATGAATTGCTCAAAAATATCAGCATCCATGCCCTGCATTATGTTCTGCATATTTCAGACCTCAAATTTTGAACCAGCAAACGAAAATGACCCGCTTCACATTGATCTCGACGTTATCGGCGAAGCCGCAGCAACACGACCAGAGACATTCTCGACGAACTTATTCAACGTTAAAGCGTCAAGGGCTGAACAGCCGAGAACTGTCGCTTCAAGCCATCCATCCATCATGTTATCCAGCCAGCATCGAATTGAGGCGGCCACGAATAATCGCCTCGGCATCTGCTACCATACGCTCCAACAATTGTGCGCAAGTGGGAATATCATGGATTAGCCCCTGAACCATACCTGCAGTCCAAACACCATGATTGATATCGCCATTCAAGAGCCCTTCGCGTCCGCGCGCTCCTTTCACCAGATCAGCCACAGCTTCAAACGGCTTCCCTTCCGACTCAGCAGCCACCACGAGCTGCGAAATCTCGTTTCTGGCCACGCGCGCGGTGTTGCGATATGTCCGAAAGATCAGTTGCGTTCCCCGTTCGTCATTGGCGACCATCGCGTCTTTGAAGCTTTGGTGAATTGGGGCCTCAACCGTCGCTGTGAAGCGCGTTCCCATATTGATGCCCTCAGCGCCCAATGCCAGCGCTGCGGCTAATCCGCGACCATCACCAAACCCACCACTTGCCAATAACGGGATTTTGACTTTATCAGCCGCTGCCGGAAGAAGAATCAGCCCCGGGACATCGTCTTCCCCAGGATGGCCGGCACATTCGAACCCGTCGATCGACACAATATCCACGCCCGCCTGCTCGGCAGATTGCGCATGCCGAACCGCAGTACATTTATGTAAAATTTTAATGCCATGAGGCTGCATCATTTCCCAAAATTCTCTCACGGCCGGCGTGCCTGCAGTCTCAACAATTTTGATCCCATTGTCGATTATGACTTGCGTATAACCCTTGTAATCTGGCGGATTCAGCGTCGGCAACACCGTCAAATTCACTCCAAACGGCTTGCTGGTCATCGCACGGCAGCGCTCAATCTCTGCCGCCAACGCCTGCGGCGATGGCTGTGTCAGCGCGGTAAGAATACCAAGCCCGCCAGCGTTGGACACAGCGCTCGCCAGTTCGGCAACGCCAACCCATTGCATTCCGCCCTGCACGATAGGGTGCTCGATGCCGAGCATTTCGGTAATTCTGGTTTTCAGGACCACGTAACTCTCCTAATTCCCTGGACGGGATTTGGGCTCTGCTGCGACAATCAAATTTACCCAAACTTTTTTGAAGCAACCGAAGTGCCACTATAGACTCAACTCGATGGCAATTATATAACTAGTTAATATCTTTCAAGATCAAAATGCGGATGCTAGGGTTGGAAGAAAAGTGAATTAGGAGGATCAGCATAATGACCACACACATGGCGATCAACGCCGCGCAGCCTTTCCCACAAACTCAAGAGCTGAAACCCCATAATCATCTGATCGGCGACAAGGCAGCGCTCGATGAAGCTTGGGAACAGGATGGCTACTGGTTCTTTCGTGACGTGCTCGACAAGGGCGCTGTCGCACGCCTACGCCAGTCTTGGATCGACGAATTGGAGACGCAAAAGGTTATCGATCCTGTCGGCAATGCGTCGACTGAAAAAAGCGTGCGCTATAACGGACACAGTCTTGAGAAGTTTCCGTTTCGTATGGAACCGGTGGCGGCGAAAAGACCTTGGCCGTCGTTTGTCGCGGAAGCGCCCATAAATGATTTTTTCACGCGCTTATTCCAGGATGATCCCTTCTGGGTTCCTGTTGTCGAATATCGTGCGACGCCGCCCCAGCAAGACAGAAGCAAGTCTCGCATTGATGCTATTCATCAGGATGGCCCTTTCAGCCCTGGCCTCCCCTTCCGCATCTGCTGGATACCACTTGCGGAAATTGATGCGGATATTGGAGGCCTGATGCTGGCTGAGGGTTTGGCGTCGGGAAAGACGAGCTTTCATCCGAAGACCAAAAATGGTTCAAACGCACTCATCCCGCTAGAAGATATTCCGGCTGACCGCTGGCGTCGGACAACCTATCAGGCTGGTGACGTGTTGCTGATGAATCTATGGACGCCGCATACGGGTATTGCCAACCGCTCAGACCGATTCCGCCTGTCCATGGATCACCGCGTTATGGCAAAGAGCGACAAATGCCCCATAGTCGGAACTGTTGAGGAAATTAGCGAAAATCATGTGACCGTTCGCGACTCTTCCGGCCAGCATAGGCTATCGATCGACCCAGCAACCTATGTCCGCAATACCGTTGGGCAAAAGCTCAATGGCTCAGAAATCACCGATTTCTACCCAATTGGCGCAGAGGTAATCATTGCCTATGATGGCGACCGGGCCTCAGTCGTGCGCCCACCGCATTAATCGCGACGTCGCTAGTCGATAACCTACCCGCCGCAAAATTGGGGCTTGAATATTGGAGCGTTTGATGAGTGAGAAGGCGACACAGGATACCACCGTCTGGACGGGCGCGAACGCTATGGTGTCGGCGCAAAACTATATCAGTTCTGAATTTGCGCAGCGCGAAAATCAGCACCTTTGGAAAAAGGTCTGGCAGATGGCCTGCCGAGAGGAAGAAATTCCGAAAGTCGGTGACTTTTACACTTATGACATCGTCGATCAGTCGATTATTGTGATCCGCACGGCACCGGACGAAATCAAGGCGTTCCATAATGTTTGCCCCCATCGCGGCAGAACGCTGACAGAGGGTTGTGGACATGCAGCCCGATTGTTCTGCAAATATCATGGATGGAACTGGAAGATTGACGGCACAGACCCAAAGGTCGTTGACCGTCATGAATGGGCCGCCGATGACCTGCGCGACGAGGATGTCGCGCTCATGCCGGTCAAGGTCGGTCGCTGGAGCGGCTGGGTTTATATCAACATGGATCCAGGCTCGATCAGCCTCGAGGAGCATCTGGCACCGGCAAAAGCGTTTCTCGATCCGTTCGATATTGGGGGCATGCGGTATCATTGGCGTAAGTCCACAATTCTTAACTGCAATTGGAAAGTTGCGCTTGAGGCTTTCAACGAGGGGTATCACGTCCAAACAACGCATAATCAGATGCTGCGTTATTTTGACGATTGGACGCAAAGTTACGCTCATGGCCGCCACGCCCATTTTGGGTATTGGGAATCGATGCCGATGGGTTCGCGTTCGCCGCGTCTCACCGATGGCAAGCCTACCGAAGACATTCGCCCCGGCATTCGAGACTATATGGAAGACATGGCGGCAACCCTAAATGCAGGGTCGTCTGTCCAGACCGTCCACGCTGCGCGTCGAGTGATGCAGGAAGTGCCCCCTGGTAGTTCGCATATTGACGTGTTGATGAAATTTGGCCAATTTATCTACGAACACGCCTTGTCACTCGGCCTAAAATGGCCTGACATTACGCCTGTCCAGATGCAACAAGCGGGGATTGACTGGCATCTTTTCCCCAATCAAATCATGTTGATGGGGCCAACGGGGTTGCTCGGCTATCGCGCGAGGCCCGTGCTTGGCAATGCTGATCAGTGCATCTTCGATGTCTATTCGCTTCAACGTTACGCTGACGGAACGGAGCCCAAGGTCGAGCATGAATGGAGCCAAAACCATGGCGATAAGAATTTTTGGGGCCTTATTCTAACCCAGGACTTTGCTAATGTTGCCGAGATCCAGAGAGGTATGAAGTCTATCGGCTTCAAGGGCGCTCGGCCGAACCCGAAGCAAGAAGTGGCCGTTCTGAATTTCCATCGTGCGCTGGAAGATTTTCTAGATAATGGCTACGGGAGCGAGCGAAATAGCTGACACTACCCCTAGCTGGTTGAATGGTTCAGCCGTTTCTTTCGCTTTGATATCTTCTAAATGCCGGTGGGTTACGTTCGGTACCATAATCGTATTGAGCAGATATAGGATAGCGCAGCGCGACTTGGCTCGCCCGATCAAGGATTTCAATCTCGCCTTCAGTCAATGACCATGTTGCGGCACCAAGATTGTCAAGCAGCTGATCTTCATTTCGCGCGCCCAGCAAGATGGAGGTCACGCCGCGCCGAGATTTAACCCAGTTGAGCGCGACTTGAGAATGCGTGACACTGTCTCCGCGTGACTCAACAATTTCATCAATTGCAGCAAGCACGTCTCGGCAACGCTGGTTATCATAGGCCTTCAAAGCGCCCATTTTTTCAAGTCTGGTATTTTGCTTGGTCTGCCCTCGGAACTTGCCGGACAAAAATCCCTGAGCCAATGGGCTCCAAATGACAGCGCCCACGCCCATATCGAGACCGCAGGGTAGCAGCTCCTCTTCAGCCATACGGGCGACGAGTGAATACTGGATTTGTTGGCCAACATAAGCGCTCAAACCCGCCGCCTTTGAGAGGCAGAGCCCTTTGGCAAGCTGCCATGCTGCAAAATTGGAGCAGCCAATGTATCGGACTTTGCCCGAACGGACGAGGTCATCAAGCGCCCGCAACGTCTCTTCCTGCGGCACGAGCGAATCGAAGCAATGAACCTGATAAAGGTCGATCCAATCTGTTCCCAAGCGACGCAAAGACGCTTCGCACGCTTCGATCAGATGACGACGAGACAAGCCAGCGTCATGTACCCCCCGGCCCATCCGATGAAACGCTTTGGTCGCAACCGTGACCGAATTGCGACGTTTCCCCAGCGCTTCACCGAGAATCTCTTCGGAACGTCCATTTGAATAGACATCTGCCGTATCAAACAAATTGATGCCGTGCTCCATACAGAGATCGACTTGGCGCGCGGCCTCCGCACCATTGGTTGAACCTGTAGCCCCAAAACGGCCCGTGCCATCCGAGAACGTCATGCAACCGAAACCAAGGACGGACATCATTAGCCCGCTGTGACCAAGAACCCGATTCTCCATATTCACCTCACTGCCTGTGCCGACATCTCGTAAGATACCAGCACAGACACATTGATCATCATATTCGGGCAGACTTTATCAATCGCCACCGAGCTCACGATGGCGCGCCATCATACTGACAGCCTTTTCCGCGAGATCCTCTGGAACTGGAGGATAAAGGGGCAGCGGACGCGCCTTGCTCGGCAGAGCGATGGTCGCCGTTGCCTTGACGGTTTCTTCATCGCGCTGGTTGATGAAACGCACAGCAACATCCACCAACTCATTACCATGTTCATGGCGCTTGCCCGTCACTTCGCCTGTCACCTTCTGAACATCGCCCATATAATTGAACTTGCGGATTTCATCATGAACGTGCGTGATGATCGCATCATCTCCCGCCCAGTCGTTCAAATAACTCCACAGATAATTTTCGCGCATAACGCCGTAATCATACGCCATTGGATTGCCGATGGCCTGCGCCCAAACGGGATCCCAATGCAATCGCTGCGCCACATCTGGGACGCCATATTCGTTTTTGACATAAAATGGCGCGATGCGCTTGCGATTCTTATGCGCACGACGCCCCACTGTCGGCGCATAGGGAACAAAACCATACCCGCCGGCGTGGAAGCATACAACGTCGGTCACCGTCAATGGCCCCTTAGCCTGCAGGTTTAGTCGCGAACCCACTGCGACGTCTTCCGCCCAACGCTTCTGCGAACCCTGCACGGTTTCAGCCGCATAAATGTCTTCGATCATTTGGAATTCTTCGTCGGTCCACTGCATCGGCTCGATTGCAGAATATTTCCCCTTTTTCGCCGCTGTCTTGCGTTCGGTGAGAACACTCAAAACGCGGTATACCGAAACGACATCACCACGCTGGTTCATATTGACGTGGCGGCGAACGTTAATCACTGAACGACCGGCAAATTCCGATTGCTTTACTTCGCAACTTTCCTCGCCAGAGAATGTGTAAATCGTGTCGCCAGGATAAACGGCGCGATAAAAATCCCATTTCGAACCGGACACAAAGACGTGGATACCCCGGAAAAGGCTCTTTTTAAGATCTCTGATATGGTCGGGAGTGGGGTCGCCAAGGAGAGGCTTGCCGACCTGACCGATCATCATACCTGGCGCGATCACATCACCCCAGCGCGTCTTTCGAGCATAGTGGGGGTCGGTAAACAGCGGATTGTCATCGCCACAGCCATAAGACCAGTTGCGGATCGAATCATGGCTCAACGTTTGAACATATTGAGCCATCTTGCCTGGCTCTTCAAACCCGATCAGCTTTTTCTGCCGTTCGATGTCGTCATCCTGGATTTCGTAAGCGACGGCTTTCTGCCACTCGTCGCTCTGCTTAATATCCTCAGCCTTGCTCGCCATTCTTGTTCTCCCGATAAATCGTATAACTAGGTAATATCTATCAATATAAAGATTGGCAAGGCCAGTCCCGATCACAGCGGTCTGGGTGCCTCACCAGTTCCGCCGCAATTTTCGCGCCAGTCAGGCCAAAAATGGCAGCCCGCGACGCCTCATCGCCTTCGACCAAAACTCAGAGCGGAGCCTTCCCAATATTGACGACATGCGGCTGCGTATAGGCGAACATGCCCTCATCCCCGCCCTCTCGGCCAATTCCCGATTGTTTCGATCCGCCAAACGGCACGTCGAAGGGCAGATCAAGATGCTTGTTCACCCAAACCGTGCCCGAGTCGATTTTCATAGCCACGCCAACACCGCGCTCAACATCGGTCGCCCAGATTGTTCCGCCCAACCCATATTCATTGTCATTTGCCCGCGCGATCGCATCATCGATGTCATCATAGCTCAGCACTGGGAGAACGGGGCCAAACTGCTCCTCGCGCACCAACTTCGCATCGTCAGCGATATCCCTGACGATCGTTGGCGCGATAAAATAGCCCTCACGGTCAAGCGGCTTCCCGCCAGCCAATACCTTACCATTGGCGTGTGCGTCCTCAAGAAAGCCGCACACTTTATCATATTGCATCTTGTTTTGAACCGGGCCGATTTCCGCGCCCTGGTTGAGACCATCATCAACCACTGCGTTTTCGGCGAGAATGGCGAGTTCCGAGCACAGCTCATCGTAAATTGAAGAATGCGCATAGACGCGCTTGATGGCGAGACACACCTGCCCCGCATTGACCATCGCGCCGTTGAACAACTTCGATGCGACAGCCTTAGGATTCACATCATCAAGAATGATCGCGGCATCGTTGCCACCAAGCTCCAGCGTAATGCGCTTCAAATCACTCGCGCCCGCAGCGAATATCTTCCGACCGGTGCCTGTCGATCCCGTGAAGCTAACCTTAGCCACATCCGGATGGCTGGACAGCGCCGCTCCAAGGTCATTGTTATCGATGACAACATTTAGAACACCTGCTGGAAATATCTCTGCGGCCAATTCACCAATCAGCAACGCGCACATTGGCGTGGTTGGCGCTGGTTTGGCGATGACTGTATTGCCGCAAATAAGCGCAGGCCCCAGTTTCTGGGTCAACATCATGAAGGGAAAATTCCAGGGGGTGATCGCCGCCACCACGCCCAGCGGTGTCCGGTGCTCGATGATCCGAGCTTTCTCCGTTTCTTTCAGAACGACGGACTCAAGACGCTGCGCCGCATAATGGCGTAGCTGATAGATACCACCAACCACCTCGCCCATAGCCTGCTTCAACGGCTTGCCCTGCTCGGTCGTCAAAAGCTTGGCAAATTCGTCCTTCCTCGCTTCAATTGCATCTGCCAGTTTGGCGATCAGCCCGCCTCGCTCCGCACAACTGGTGGCGGCCCATTTTGGTGCCGCAGCTTTTGCCGCGCTGATGGCTTCTTCGAGTTGCGTCTCGTTCGCTCTGGCAACGACCGCAAATGGCCGACCCGTAGCGGGATTAACAACCTCCAGTTCAGCAGCACCTTTGACCAGATTTCCATTGATCAACATTTTATCGGGTAACATATAAATTCTCCTCGGGAGCTATAAGCGGATGGTGTCTAAAGCGCATATTATTCGTACAAATCATTTTCAGATATTCATTCGTTTCTGCGGCGAACCAAAGCGGCAAAACGACAGACTGAACGCTTCATAAATGCCATGCTTCTATCCTTTACGTCAGCATGCTTTTGTAATTTTGCGAAAAAACGTCCCGACCAATAATCAAGCGCATAACCTCGCTCGACCCGGCTAGGATGCGGTTGATCCGCGCATCGGAGAACATGCGACTTATAGGGTATTCGTCCATAAAGCCCGCCCCGCCGTGGAGCTGGACACCGAGATCAAGCATCTTCCACTCTACTTCCGAACAGACCATCTTTGCCTTGGCTCCCATGGTCGATGTGAGCCGACCGGCGTTGTGCTCGGCCACGCAATGATCCACATAAACCTGAGCGACATCAATTTCGGCATCCACTTCGGCCATTCGAAATTGGGTGTTCTGCTGCTCTGACAAGGGCTTTCCAAACAGATGACGTTGCATGACATACTCACGTGTAATATCGAACGCGCGACGCGCATTTGCGATACTCCCGACGGCCGAAATCAGCCGCTCCTCAGCAAGGCCCTCCATCAAATAATAAAAGCCCTTGCCCGGCTCACCCAATACATTCGCCTTGGGAACCTTGACGTTGCTGAAAAACAATTCTGCCGTATCCTGAGCAGGTTGCCCCATCTTCTTGAGATTACGGCCGCGCTCAAAACCGTCCATGCCGCGTTCCACGAGCAACAATACCATTGCATGACGACTTTCCGCGCCCGCAAGCTTCGCTGCGACGATGACAACGTCTGCATTAATACCGTTCGAGATATAGGTCTTCGAGCCATTCAGCAGAAAATGATCCCCCTTATCTTCTGCGGTCGTCCGCATACCGGCTAGATCAGATCCGGCACCGGCCTCGGTCATCGCGACAGCCAAAATGGTTTCACCTGAGACACATTTTGGCAAGAAGCGCTGACGCTGCTCCTCCGTGCCGAACCGCTGGAAATAGGGACCAACCAGCCTGCTGTGCAGTGTCGCGTAGAACTGCTTTGTCCCAGCGCGCGCTGTTTCCTCTATGATGATTTGCTCATAACGGAAATCATTGTCACCAAGACCGCCATATTTTTCATCAGGCCAGATCATCAAAAAGCCAAAGTCACCTGCTTTCTTGAACGCAGAGCGGTCCACGATGCCCGCCTCTCGCCAAGCCTCCATATGCGGCGCAATTTCGTTCTCTAGAAACTTCCGATAGGCCTCGCGAAACATGATCTGATCATCAGTAAAATTGCGCATTACACATCTTCTCTCTCAACTGTGATTTCGGCCATGCGACCCACTCATCTTGCACGAGGGGCCTGTGGCCCGACACGAAACGTGCCATTGCCGCGTAGAACTGGGCGCTCGTCAACAGTCAACATACCTTGAATAAACGCCATACGATCAGTCCGGTGTAACACCGAAGCCCGCCCAATCAGCCAATCTCCGCTATTGACGGGTGCCAGATAATCGATTGAAAGATTGACCGTAAGCATGAAATGTTCCTCGAAATCTGGAACGGTAAAGCGGCCAGTCAACGGGAGCACAATATCAAGATATGTTGCTAGCCACCCACCGTGGCATGTGCCCATTGGATTGCAATGCCGATCTTCTATTCGTGTCCCGAAGGACACACCATCTTCCTCCGGACGCCAGAACACATCGCCATTTCTTGTGCCAAATCCGCCCTCCAGCAAGATGGGCCGATAGCCTGTCGCAACTTCATTGGTTTTAGGCGCTAGCATAGGCTCAAAGCGCCTCAATGATCGTGGCGTTGGCGAGCCCCCCTCCTTCACACATTGTCTGCAAACCATAACGTTTGCCGAGCCTGCGCAGGGCGTAGATCAAGGTCGTCATGAGTTTGGTGCCGGTCGCGCCAAGCGGGTGCCCCAATGCAATCGCGCCGCCACTGATATTCAGTTTTGCGGGATCTGCCTCAAGAGCCTTGAGCCACGCCATCGGAATGGACGCAAAGGCCTCATTCACTTCGAAGAGATCGATATCGTTCAAAGACAGTCCCGAACGTTCAAGTGCGCGACGCGTAGCGGGAATCGGCTCCTCCAGCATAATCACGGGATCGCCACCCGTAACCGTCATGTTATGGATTCGCGCCAAAGGCGTTAAGTTATGCGCTTTCAACGCCCGCTCGCTGACAATGAGCACACCGGATGCCCCATCACAAATCTGGCTCGACGTTGCCGCCGTTAGCTTACCGCCTTCCATGAGAAGCTTTACGGACGAAATCGACTCCATACTTGCGTCGTAACGAATGCCCTCATCGCGATCATGAACCACTACCTGGCCTTCGGCGTCAACACCGTCCACAATCAGAAGCTCGTCGGCAAAAGCACCTGCATGCGTAGCGGCCGCAGCCTTGCGATGCGACTGAAGCGCAAAACCGTCAAGCTCAGTCTTTGAAAAGCCATACTTGTCTGCAATCATTTGAGCACCACCAAATTGGCTGAACTCAGTAACGCCAAAGCGGCTCAGGAGCTTGGACGAAGAGGGGTTATCGCCAACACCGGCAGCGGCTGCACCCGTGCGCGGCAATCCCATCGGCACCCGCGTCATACTCTCAATGCCGGCGGCAATCACGATATCTTGAACACCGGACATAACCGCCTGCGCCGCAAAATGAACGGCTTGCTGTGACGAACCACATTGACGGTCAATTGTTACAGCGGGAACGCTTACAGGCAAACTTGAAGCCAGAACGCAATTGCGACCAACTTGCTGCGCCTGTTCGCCGGCTTGGCTGACGCACCCCATAATCACGTCATCAATAGCGGCAGGGTCAATGCCAGACCGCCGCACCAGTTCATCTAACACCATCCCACCTAAATCAGCTGGGTGATAAAGACGCAGCCGACCATTGCGGCGACCGCCAGCAGTGCGTGTGGCGGCAACAATATAGGCTTCTGCCATCAGACTTTCCTTATGCTATTTTTGAAATGTTAAAGGCGTTCGATGATAATTGCAGGTGCCATACCACCTGCAGCGCACATTGTCACAAGACCGTAGCGCCCCCCCGTGCGCTCAAGTTCGTCCAGAGCAGTGCCGATCAGCATAGCTCCGGTCGCTCCAATCGGATGACCCAATGCGATAGCGCCGCCGTTCGGATTTACTCGCTCACGATCGAGGTTAAGCTTTCGCACAAAGCGCTCAGCTACGACCGCAAACGCTTCGTTGATTTCCCAAACGTCAATGTCATCTTTCGAGAGGCGCGCACGGGCAAGCGCCTTTTCTGCGGCGGGAACGGGGGCGTTGAGCATCAAAGTCGGACAATCGCCCACATTAACTGCCGAAACCACACGCGCACGGGGCCTCCAGCCATTTTTCTCTGCACACTCTTTTGAAGCGATTAGTAAAGCGGCCGCCCCATCGACAACACCGGAACTGTTGCCAGCGTGATGCACGCCGCTCCACTCTAGCCCCGGGTAACGCTGCTGAATCAATTGCCGATGTGTTGGTCCACCCGCAGGGAAAGGGGCATCCGCCAGCGCGTCAAACGCGGGCTTCAGGCTTGCCAGTCCTTCGGCCGTCGTCTGCGGACGCGGGAATTCATCTTTTGCTAATGCAAGCGACCCGTCCAGATTGTATACAGGAACAACTGAACGATCAAACCGACCTTCATCCATCGCAATTTTTGCGCGGCGTTGGCTCTCGAGACCCACCGCATCAAGGGCCTCACGCGAGATGCCTTCCATCGCCGCAATGGCGTCGCCGCAAACGCCCTGCTGACTCTGCGGGTGCAACGCGGCCAACGCTTTGTTACCCGACCCCATGCCCAGCGGGCCGATCCCAGCAGCCGCCTCCTCTGTCGCCACAGTGCCGGTGTAGCTCATCATCTCGGTTCCGCCCGCGATGACGCAATCTTCTAAACCGGACATGATCTGGCCGGCCGCCAGCGCCACCGACGTGATTCCGCCGCCGCAATATCGATCCAGCGCCATGCCGCTCGCGCGAATGTCAAAGCCCGCCATAAGCGCCGACATACGACCAATATCGCCACCTTGACGGCCCTTTTGAGTGGACGTCGACCAGATAACATCGTCAATATGTGCTGTGTCAATGGCATTCCGCTGAGCCAACGCCTTCAGGACTGTCGCCCCCAGGATTTGGGGATGCAAATGCGCTAGCGCCCCCTTTCCGACTTTACCGATTCCACGAGGGGTCCTAACCGCATCGATAATGTAAGCGTCACCCACGGCGTAAATTCCTTAATTTCTGAAGAATGCTGGTAATTGACCAAATTTTCAAAATCATATAACTAATCAATATGATATACCCCACACGAGAGATAAATCAAGCCATCCCTCTTGCAAAACGCGTGTCAGCCGAGTCCTACGTGGATGCGGAACTGGTAAGCGATGATATAACTCGATAATCGCATCAATCGCGAAGTCTCGTTTTTGAGACGCCAGGCACGCGAAACGAATAAATACAGCCCTCTGGGAAAGCGGAAAAGTGAAGCATGGACTATTCAAACATCACCTTTGAAACTGCCAATAAGGTCGCAACGATCACACTCAATCGGCCTGATCGGATGAACGCTGTATCCAACCCGTTACTCGATGAGTTTGAAGACGCGCTCACCCGAGTTGTTGATGAAGGTGCAGGCGCACTCATTTTGACCGGAGCTGGTAGAGCATTTTGTTCGGGGGCTGATCTTGAGGAGATGAACAACATTCCGCGAGAGACACGCGACATGGGCGCGCGCTTGGAAGCCCGTCTCAATCCCTTACTCGAACGGTTTCGTGAGTTCCCTGTGCCGATTGTGTCCGCTGTCAATGGCCCGGCCGCCGGTGCGGGGATGGGACTGGCCATCGCCGCCGACATTGTCGTCGCCGCGCGTTCGGCGTATTTCCTGTGCCCTTTCTCTAAAGTGGGATTGGTTCCAGATGTCGGCACAACCTGGATGCTTCCACGACTTGTGGGCAAGGCGCGCGCTACCGGCATCATGCTCCTAGGGGAGCGCATCCCGGCGGAAAAGGCGGAGACTTGGGGCTTAATATGGCAAATGGTTGAGGATGACCAATTGCATTCGGTCGCGTTCAACTTGGCCGCGCAATTGGCGAACGGGGCTGGTTTTGCACTTAACCGCACACGGCAAGCCATACATGCCTCGCTCGAGTCTGATTTTGTGACATCATTAGCGCTTGAATGCAAAAACCAACGCGATTGTGGCCGGACGGCCGATCATTTTGAAGGTGTGACGGCATTTAGAGAAAAACGGCCCCCGAAATTTATCGGAGCCTAACTCCGGTTATCAAATCCGTGCCTGTCGTAAGCTCGCCTTCAAAACCTTGCCAGCACCCGACAACGGCAAAGAGTCTGCGAACTCAAATGACCTCGGCATCTTATAGCCTGCAAGCGCAGTGCGACAATGAGCCGCTATGGAGGTTGCATCGGCTTGCATGCCGGGTCGCAGGACGATCATCGCGTGGACACGTTCGCCCCAGCGTTCATCGGGCAGACCGATTACCGCGACCGCTCCAACGCTGGCATGTGTCGAAATGACGTTCTCAACTTCAGATGAATAGACATTTTCTGCGCCCGTTATGATCATATCCTTTAATCGATCGACGACGGTGACATATCCCGCATCATCCATACGGCCCAAGTCACCTGTATGCATCCATCCGCCGCGCAAAGCATGCGCCGTATCATCTGGTCGGTTCCAATACCCCTGCATGACCGTCGGGCCGCGAACGACAATCTCCCCGACCTGTCCGCGCGGCAGTTCTTCGTCTTCCGCATTGACGATGCGCACTTCGCACACGCTCGTCGCGCGCCCCGCTGAACGACCCCGCCCGTCAATGCGTGCGTCGGCGCTATGGTCTTCAGGGCCGAGCAGGCAGCATGTGGGCGAGAGTTCAGTCATACCATAGGCCTGACTGAACGCGGCATGAGGGAACGCAGCGATGGCTCGATCCAGCAGCGAATCGTCGATCGGTGCTGCTCCATAGCGAATTCCCTGAACACTCGACGTATCGAACCGCGCAAAATGTGGGTGGTCAATGGTCACGCGCAGCATAGTCGGCACCAGAAACAGATCCGTTACCTGATGTGCTGCAATTGCCTCGAGAACAGCGAGCGGTTCAAAACCGGGCACGAAAACGCAAGTCGAACCCGCGAAAAGCGCGATCATCAGTCCGGACAGACCCCCGATATGGAACAGCGGTGCGGAATGAAGAAAGGTCGCTTGAGGGCGACACCCGGGCTGGGTAAGCGTCCCCATCGCAGAACACACAATATTGGCGTGACTCAACATCACACCCTTGGGTCGACCGGTTGTGCCTCCGGTATACAGGATGGCGGCAAGATCGCGATCCCGACGCAAAGCATCTTCAAGCGGATTCGCGATGCCAAACCATTCCGACCGCGGCACGAGCCCATCCGACGAATGGTTCTCAATGGCTAGCACATGCTTTAAGCACGGTGCTTTGGCCCTTAATTCGGGCAAAAGTGGCGCGAATTCTGACGCAATCAGCAGTATACGCGTGTCACAATCCGCCAGCGACCATGCAATTTCATCGACTGTCCAACGCAGATTGACCGGATTGATGACGGCTCCCGCCCATACGGTGCCGAGGACATATTCAACGAAATGCGCACCATTCCGCGCCAAGATGCCGATCCGATCGCCCGGTTCCACACCAAGCGCGCGCACAGCGCCGGCAAACCGCTGAACCCGATCGCCCAGATCGGCCCAAGTCAGGCGGCTATCGCCATCGACGACCGCACAATCATTTGCCGCCCGCTGGATCTGTCTGTGCAGAACCTGAGTGATGTACATTGATCATTCACCCCAAAGACGGAAATCGGTTGAGCAGAGCCAACAGGCGGGTACGCGGTTTTGGTCAAGTCCGCCCCTCGCCGCATCAAGCAGTCAGTCTTTCCCCCTTAGCCGCCTTCTCAACCAGCAATTTCGCGGGTTCGAATCCCTGCGCGCGCAACCCATCGACAACCTTTTGCAGGCCCACGGTATCGGCCCAGAACATCGGGCCACCGGTAAACAAGGGCCAATTATAGCCGAGGATAATGGCAACATCGATATCGCTCGCCCGAATGGCAATCCCCTCTTCGAGAACCTTCGCGCCCTCGTTGACAACCACAAACAAAAGCCGCTCGATAATCTGCTCGGCCGAGAGGCTGCCCGTTGGCTTGACACCCTTAAACGCCGCGAGTTCGGCAATAACGCGCGCCGCAGCTGGGCTGGGTGTAGCGTTCCGCTTTTCATCATAATCGTAAAAGCCACCATTCTTCTTTTGGCCGAGGCGGTCCATGGCGACCAAATCGCCACGCAAGGTGCGTTCATTGCTTCCCCGTCCGATCACGTCGAGACCAACGAGATCGACCATCTGGAAGGGGCCCATCGCGAAGCCATAGTCAAATATTGCTTTGTCGATTTCCTGGGGAGTCGGCCCTTCGAGCACAAGCGCCTCCGCCTGTTGGCCACGCAGCGTCATCAGGCGATTTGCGATGAAACCGTGACAAACCGCCGACAGGACAGGAATTTTTCCAATCGTCTTCGCAAGAGCCATCACTGTTGCGATAATGTCTTTGCGGGTCTCTTTGCCCCGCACAACCTCAAGCAGACGCATGACATTCGCGGGCGAGAAAAAATGCATCCCGATCACATCTTGCGGACGCGAGGTCGCCGCCGCAATTTCATCAAGATCAAGATAGGACGTGTTCGAAGCGAGGATCGCCCCTTGACGTACGATCTTGTCCAACTTGCCGAAAACGTCCTTCTTGACAGCCATCTCTTCAAAGACGGCCTCGATCACCAAATCGACCTGCGACAATGCCTCATAAGTCAATGCAGGCGTGATCAGCGCCATCCGCTCCTCTACCTGCGCTGCAGTAATCCGTCCCTTTTTGGCGCTATTTTCATAATTACGGCGGATAACGCCGATGCCGCGGTCGAGCGCCTCCTGCGTCATTTCCACCAACGTCACGGGAATGCCAACACTGAGAAAATTCATTGCAATGCCGCCACCCATCGTGCCGGCACCGATAACGCCCACCGTTTTGATGGGCAGGGTTGGCGTATCAGCGGGAACATCCGGAATCTTGGTCGTCTGGCGCTCCGCAAAGAAATAGTAGCGCTGCGCTGCGCTCTGCGAGCCTTCATGCAATTCATGAAACAGCTCGCGCTCGCGCACCAGGCCTTTTTCAAACGGCAGATCTGCCGACGCCTGAATAGCCTTCACGATATTGATCGGCGCCTGAAGACAGCGGAAGGCCTTCGCATTCTTCTTTAGAAACTCTTCGTAAACATCGGATTGCGCGCGATAAAGCTCGACCTTATCCTGCCGATCTCGCACGCGCTGCAACGGCTTACCCTCTGACAGGATAGACTTAGCAAAGGCGATTGCATCATTGAGCAGCGAGCCCTCGGATGCCAGGGCATCGATCATTCCTAGCTCTAGCGCTTTGGCTGCCGGCACGGGGTCACCACTCGTTATAATGTCTAGCGCTGCGGGTATTCCGACGATGCGCGGCAAACGCTGCGTACCGCCTGCGCCAGGAAGCAATCCGAGCTTAACTTCGGGAAGCCCAACCTTCGCGGATGGGACCGCGATGCGATGTGTGCATACAAGAGCAAGTTCGTAACCACCGCCCAATGCTGTGCCATGAATGGCAGCAATGACCGGCTTCGAAATCTGCTCCACCATGTCAAGCACCGTGCCAAGCACTGGCTCAACCGGAGGCTTGCCGAATTCAGATATGTCCGCACCGGCGAAAAATGTTCGCCCCGCACAAATCAAGACAATCGCTTTAACAGCCTCATCAGCTCCGAACCGGCCAAATCCCTCGGCCAGAGCTTGCCGCGTCTTGATTCCCAGCGCATTTACCGGCGGGTTGTCGATCGTAATAATTCCGATACCGTCGACAACCACGAAAGCTCCAACATCGCTCATTTACATTCTCCGATTGGTTTTCAATTACATGTCGATAGAGGCTTATCGCCCCTTAAATTGTGCCTTACGCTTTTCTGTGAAAGCGGTCACGCCCTCGACAAAATCGTCACTACGACAGGCGCGCCGCTGCAAGACGCGCTCATTTGTTAGTGCAGATTCCAAACCGGAGTCTGCAGCTTGCCACGCGAGTTTCTTGATCAGCCCGAGCGAAAACGGCCCGGACGCGAGTTCGCGCGCGACGCTCATCGCCCGAACTTCTACGTCCTCATCCGGTACAACCTCGGTGATCAAACCCCAGTCGAGCGCCTCGGAGGCATGCACCTTTTTACCTCGAAGCATCACGTCCATCGCACGAACCCTGCCTACAGCCCGCGTCAACAGCCAAGACGACCCTCCGTCTGGAACGAGACCCACATGCCGGAAGGCGAAGAAAAAATATCCACTCTCGCCGCAAATGATGATATCACCGGACAGCGCGAGTCCACAGCCAACGCCGGCGGCGGCCCCTCGCACGGCAGTGACCACCGGTATATCCATGTTCTTGATCGCGACAACACAAGGGTTCAGCGCGCTGTCCAGCATGCGTCCGACGTCGCGCATCGGGTCTTTAAGGCTCGCCCCAACATTTGCGAGATTTGCTCCAGAACAAAAAGCTCGCCCCTCACCCGTCAACACAATTGCGCGTGCCTCCACGCTCGCCCGGTCAAGTGCCGCGAGTAATTCTAAGTTCATGACTTCATTGGACGCGTTAAGTGTCGCGGGGTCATTGAGTGAAATGCGCGCCACACCTTCGTCTAACGAATAGAGTATCATATCGTAGCTCATTCCAAATTCCCTCCCCATGCCATCAGAGGCCATCATGTGACCCGTTCCCTGTCTTAACCTATCCGCAGTCGATCAGCACGTCTAAAAACCGTATAACTAAGTAATATGTATATCAACAAAAATTTAGGCGGCATCGGTGCTTGGATGTCCGGCCAAAGGATCAGGCACCATCATGGCAACCGATCCGTCCGTCCCCAGCCTAAGAACTTTTCACCCACAAAAATTGCGGCGTGATGATGCGCAACGACAGCAGATCAATTATTGATAGTGCCGTGACCGCCGCTAACCGGGATTGTAACGCCCGACAGCCAAGCGCCAGCGCGTGACGACAGGTAGATAACAGCGCCACCAATATCTTCAGGTGTGCCAATCCGCTGACCTAATGGCGAAGGCACTGCCTCGTCGGCTTCTATATTCTCAAGGTCAATCACGTTTGCCGTCATTCTAGAAGGGAAAAATCCGGGCGCAATCGCATTGACGCTAATGTTCTCGTGAGCGAGAAACTTCGCCATGTGTCGCCCCATATGGATGAGTCCCGCTTTTGTTGCAGAATAAGGGTAACTCTCCCACATCGGCAGGCGCAACCCGTCGATGGAAGCAATATTTATCACGCGCGCTGGATCTTCGCGCGTCGCCGCTGCACGTAATGCCGGCAACAAAGAGCGCGTCAGATCGAATGGCGATAACAAATTGAGTTTGAGTACCTTTTCAAAGCCAGCGCGCGGAAAATTATCTATCGGGTTTCCCCAAGATATCCCCGCGTTATTGACGAGAATATGGAGCGGTCCGGCAGCATTCACGGCCTCCGAGAGCCGCGCAATGCCCTCCTCCGTGCTGAGGTCGGCGGCGATTGCCGTCACCTCTCCGCCATATCCCCGGAGCATTTCTGCAGCGGCCTCGATATCATGTTGTTTGCGCGAGCAGATGAACAACCGACATCCGGCTTGTGCGAGCGCAGTCGCAATCATGAGGCCGATCCCGCCTGAGCCGCCCGTAACCAGCGCCGTTTTACCCTTGATGTCAAAAAGTGTCGAGACTTCCATTTTTATACGCCCTGTGTCGATATCGTAGCGGGATGACAGCCATGCTATAATCCTCTAACCAATTGCAATATTTTTATCGGCGGAATGATCTGCCAGATTGCAACCCGGCCCCGTTCGCGTAAAGAGCGCACGGGATTGAACTTAACAAAGTACGGACAAGATGCGCAACTTTACCGAAGACCAAATCATGTTCCGCGACGCCTATCGGCGGTTTATGGCAACCGAGATTGCGCCCCATATGGAGGAATGGCGCGAGGCCGGAATTGTTGATCGCTCAGCATTTGCAAAGGCTGGCCATCAGGGTTTCCTCATGATTTGGCCTGATGAGAAATATGGCGGCATGGGCGATAATGACTTTCGCTACGAGCAGATCATCATTGAAGAAACCGCACGTGTCGGCTGCCTGGAGTTTTACAATACGCTGCACAGCAGACTTGTCGGGCCCTACTTCCAAAGGTTCGGCACCGAGGAGCAACGCCAACGCTTTTTGCCCAAATGCGTAACCGGCGAAACCATTCTCGCCGTTGCCATGACAGAGCCCGGCGCAGGGTCTGACTTAGCCGGTATCCGCACAACGGCCGAGGATTGTGGCGACCATTTTCTCCTCAACGGGTCAAAAACTTATATCTCGAACGGCATCAATGCCGATGTTGTGATCGTCGCAGCGAAGCTTGCGGGCGCGGAAAGTCGTCATGCGATGGTGCTGTTGATTGTCGAACGCGGAATGGAAGGCTTTGAGCGTGGCGCGAAGCTCAAGAAAATGGGGCTCCCAGCCCAAGACACAGCAGAATTATTCTTCAACAACGTGAAGGTGCCGAAAGCGAATATCTTAGGGGAGCCGGGTAAGGGCTTTTACTATCTGATGGAAGGACTGGCGGAGGAGCGCCTTATCGGTGCCGTCGGCTATATTGCAAACGCACGCCGCGCCTTTGATATCACCCGCGACTATGTCATGCAGCGCAATCTGTTTGGCAAGCCATTGTCTGAGCAGCAGAACACACAATTTCGCATGGCCGAAACGGATGCCGAGATTGATATGAGTCAAGTCTATGTAGACCATTGTGTTGCTGAGCATAATCTGGGGCGTCTGACCGCCACTATGGGTGCCAAGGCCAAGATGATCTGCTCCGAGGTTGAGTGGAAAATGCTTGATCTCGGCGTGCAATTGCATGGTGGTGCGGGCTTCATGGACGAATATCCAATCAGCCGCATGTTTACCGACGCGCGCATTAATCGGATATATGCAGGCACAAGCGAAGTGATGCGGCTGATCATCGGACGCGATATATTTTCTCAGAAATATCAAAGCATGCTCGATTGAGCGCCAGTAAGTAGGATGGTGATTGCAAGGTAAACATGGTCTGGTAGATTAACGACATGGCCGTTCTGCTGACTGAAGCCCAATTATTCGATGTGCGTGATCGCATCCGTAGCATCGCGGAGCGACAGATCGCTTTGCACGGAACACAGGCGGTCTCGCTGCGCTCGATCGCCAGTGAAATGGGTTGGACCGCAGCGTCGCTTTACCGATATTATTCGAGCAAAGCCGAGCTGTTCGACTCGGTTCGCGTCGTCGCGAATGATCGCTTCAGCGATGCCATCGAGCAGGCTTATCACAGCAGCGATGACCTGTGGCAACGTTCGCGTGCAATTGGCGACGCGTATATTGCGTTCGCTACGGCCGAGCCAGCAGCCTACCAGCTGATGTTCGCCTATGAGCAGGAAGATGCTGAAAAATCGGCAGATCTCCGGCAAGCGGAACAACGTTCCAAACGAACACTGACAACCTATGTGCGCGATATGGTCGATGCGGCTTTGCTCCAAGGTGATCCCGAGCTCATCGCCCATACGTGGTGGGCAGCCCTTCACGGGCTCGTTGTGCTACGCATGTCGGGTAAGCTCGACCACTCGCCGCCATTTGACGTTCTGCGACACGCGGCCGTGCGAATGATCATGCGGGGTGCCCGCGAACAAAAAGGCTAAATGATGGTCGATAAATGCGGCGCGCGAGTCCACAAAAGTCACCCCATCAAAGCGCCACCGTCCACCAATATGTCGATGCCAGTGGTGTAGGCTCCGGCATCCGAGGCCAAGTAGAGCGCAGCTCCGGCAATATCATCGGGAACACCAAGTCGACCAAGCGGAATTTGCTTTAGTTCGCGCTCAACCAAGTCGGGCTTGCTGGTCAAAACTTCAGTTGCCGGTGTCTCAATCAAGCCGGGGCTGATGGAATTGACGCGGATACCATAGCGCGACCAATCACGCGCCAACGCCTTGGTCATGAACATGAGCGCAGCTTTCGACGTCCCATAAGCGACGAGCCCCGTCGTGGCGCGCAATTTCCCTACGCGATGGCCACCGATGGACGCGATGTTGATGATCGCGCCACCGCCATTATCCTTCATATGACGTGCTTCGGCCCGGCAGCACCAAAAGGGTGCCGAGAGAAATCCGTCCACCGACCGCCTCCAAGCATCTACCGCGCGCTCATCAAAAATGCCCGAGGCACCGGAGGGCATCATCGCGTTGTTGACCGCGATGTGGAGGCCACCGAATTCTGCAACGACGTCGGCTATCATGGCGTCTACCTTGTCAGGATCGCGGATGTCGCATTGATAAAATTTAGCCTTCGCACCCAAAGCTTGCAGCTCGGTGACCGTCTGCGCCCCGGCTTCGAGATTTCGGTTCCCACAGACAGCGACAGAAGCGCCCGCTTGGGCGAAGTTAAGCGCTATCGCTTTGCCAATCCCGCTCGTGCCACCGGTCACAAGCGCAACACGGCCGTTTAGATTGAAGTTGGCCATAATTTCGTGCTCCATATCATCTCGACGCTCTCCGGCATCGCAGTCCCCTATTGCTATACTAAACACTGTTTGTTATGCAACCGAGAATAACGATCATTGGAGAGAAACCATGGCCGAGACCTATCGCACGATTATTGTCGAGAAGCGCGGGGGCGCTGACTGGCTGACGTTCAATCGGCCCGAAGCGCTCAATGCCCTATCGCTGGAAATGGCGCGCGAATTGAATGACTATTTCGGCCGTTTGTATAATGATCACACTGTTCGTGTGGTGGTGATGCGCGGGGCGGGACGCGCATTTTGCGCCGGTCTAGACATCAAAGACCGAAGCGAGGGCGACCCGGCCGACGATCCATTTGGCGGTGGGTTTGGCTTTCAGGGTTATCTTGCCGACGTTTACGTAAAAATGCGCCGTTGCCCCCAGCCGATTGTGGCATTGATTCATGGCGCTGCCTGTGGCGGCGGGCTTGCCTTTGCTCTCGCGTCAGACATCCGCATTGCGGGTGAGACTATGCGAATGAATGCGGCTTTCATCAAAATTGGCTTGTCCGCCTGCGATATGGGTGTCAGCTATTTTCTGCCTCGTTTGGTCGGCAGTTCAATTGCTTCGGAGTTGATGCTTACCGGACGTTTTATCAATGCCACACGCGCATTAGCGACCGGTCTTGTCAGCGAAGTCGTGCCCGACGATCAACTTGAAGTCGCGGCACAACCTTTTGTTGATGATCTTCTCGCTGCCTCCCCAATGGGCCTTAGGATGACCAAGGAAGGCCTTAATTTGGCGATAGACGCACCAAGCTTGGAAGCGGCGATGGCGATTGAGAACCGAAATCAGCGAATGACTGCCGCTAGCCCCAATTTCAAGGAAGGCATGAGCGCTTTCCTTGAAAAACGTAAGCCCGAATATATCCAAGATTGAGTCTGAAACCCGCCATGCAACATTCGAAATATCCACATATTTTCTCCCCGCTTCAGGTGGGGCGCCAGCGGCTAAAAAACCGTATCATCATGGGATCGATGCACTCGGGCTTGGAAGATGTACCCGATGCGGCTGAGCGGCTCTCCGCCTATTTCGTTGAAAGGGTGCGGGGCGGCGTCGGCATGATCATCACCGGCGGAATCACCCCGCACGAAAGCGGCGGCAAGGGCGCCAAGCTCAGTGAGCCTAGCGAGGTGCCGATGCATCGTGCGGTGACTGATGCGGTTCATAACGCTGATCGCGACGTAAAGATTTGCATGCAGATCCTCCACTCCGGCCCGATCGCTCAAGTGGACGAGCCGGTTGGCCCCTCGCCCATCAAATCTCGCATCGCTGCACGTGCGCCGGTGGCTCTCGATGCTTCCGGAATTGCCGAACAAATCGCGGCTTTTGCCAATTCTGCGGCATTGGCAAAGGAAGCGGGTTATGATGGTGTCGAACTTATAGGCTCTGCCGGCTATTTGATTTCCACTTTCCTGGTTGAAAAGACCAACCAGCGTACCGACCAATGGGGCGGAAGCTGGGAAAACCGAATGCGTTTCGCACTTGATGTCGTCCGCAGTGTGCGAGCTGCAATTGGCCCAGAGTTGATCCTGATCTTCCGAATCGCAGCTATGGACATGTTGCAGGGCGGTCTCTCTTGGGAGGAAATTGTCAGCCTTGGCAAGGCGCTCGAGGCAGAGGGTGTTGATGTGATCAGCACGCATTTCTGTTGGCATGAAAGCCAAGTGCCAACCATCGCGACAATGGTTCCGCGCGCTGCCTTTGCAGGGGTGACGGGACGGCTGCGCAAGGAGGTGTCCATTCCGCTCATTACCAGCAATCGGATTAATATGCCCGATGTGGCTGAAGCGGTTCTTGCACGCGGCGACGCTGATCTCATATCTATGGCACGTCCGATGTTGGCTGACCCGCAACTGGTGAACAAGGCTTGGGCAGGCCGCGAGGATGAGATCAATACGTGCATCGCCTGTAATCAGGCCTGTCTGGATCATACGTTCACAGGCCAAATGGTGTCCTGCCTAGTGAACGCGCGGGCCTGCCGTGAAACGGAGATTGTGATTCGCCCAGCCGAAAAGACGAAGAGCATTGCCGTGGTCGGTGCAGGACCTGCGGGGCTTGCGTTCGCGACCATTGCCGCCGAGCGTGGGCATCGGGTAACGTTATACGATGCAGCTGAGGCGATTGGAGGTCAATTCAATCTCGCCCGACGCATTCCAGGCAAGGAAGAGTTTAACGAGACGCTGCGTTACTATGGTCGCATGATTGAGCTTCATGGTGTTGATCTCCGCCTCGGGACCCACGTCGCTGCGCGCGAGCTTTTAGCAAAAGGGGATGATGAACTTGTCCTCGCAACCGGTATCAAACCCCGCACACCCCAACTCGCCGGTATCGAGCATTCGAAAGTGGTCAGCTATATCGACGTCATCACCGGCAGGGTGGCGGTGGGCCAAAAGGTTGCTATCATTGGCGCGGGCGGAATCGGGTTTGATGTTGCCGAGCTCATCACGCACGCAGGGACGTCGGCCTCACTCGACATCGACGTTTTTGCCAAAGAATGGGGCATTGATTTTCAAAACCATCCCCGCGGTGGTGTTACGGGCGTCGAACCAGTGGTGGCCTCAAGTGGACGCGAAGTATTCCTGCTTCAGCGCAAGACGAGCGCGGTCGGCAAGGGGTTGGGCCGCACAACCGGCTGGACGCACCGCATCACCTTACAAAGGCGAGGCGTCCAAATGTTGGCGGGCGTTGAGTATGTAAAAATAGACGATGATGGCTTGCACATTCGCATCGACGGCATGCCCAAAACGCTTCCGGTCGATACGGTCATCATCTGCTCGGGACAGGAGCCGTCTCGTGAATTATATGACGACATTATCTCGGCAGGGTGTCATGCCAAACTCATCGGCGGCGCTTATGAGGCTTCGGAGCTGGACGCTAAACGCGCGATCAAGCAGGCCACTGAACTGGCTGTCGCCATCTAATGAACACCGCGATCAGGGAATCATGATAATTCGTCCCACCCTGCCCCGGCGTTCGGCATAGGCATGCGCCTCAGCACCGGCGGAAAGCGGAAAACTCTTGTCAATAACGGCGGTCAACGCTCCGCTCGCCATTTGATCTAAAAGGCCAGACACCATCGCATGGACACGCGGCTTGTGAAATGACTTGCCGAGCATAAAGCCAGACATCGTGCGATCACCCAATACCAACTGAACGGCATTCAGCATCGACTTTTCACGCGAGGATCCGCCGACCAACACAATGCGACCGCCCTCAGCAGTGCTCGCCACCACATTGTCCAGCATGGCGCCGCCGACCGGATCAACCGCCAGATTGACTCCCTTCCCGTCCGTCAACTCCATAACCCGCGCGGTCACATCTTCAGTCTGATAGTTGATCGCGTCATCAAGCCCGTAGGGTCTCAAGCGCTCGAGCGCGGCATGGTTAGACCCTGTACCTATGACTCGGGCACCAGCCAATTTTGCGAGTTGCATAGCCGCGAGACAAACCCCGCCCGATGCTCCTTGAAGCAGTACAGTTTGCCCTTCCCTCAACCGACCATGCTCGAACAGCGCCTCATGCGCGGTGCCAAAGGCGACGGCGACGCAAGCTGCCGACACAATATCGAGTCCGTGCGGCAGGGCCCATATTTCATCCGCACGGGCGACGCGCATAGAGGCATGCGATCCAGCTTGCCCGAAAACAGCCACCTTTTGTCCAACTGCGAAACCACTGACACCCTGCCCAACCGCAACGACCTCACCCGCAGACGAGTATCCGACCACATGATCGGCGCAGGGAGGGGGATAGAGTTGACGCAGCATGACATCGCCGCCCTCAATCGCAATTGCCTCGTTTCGCACCAATACCTCACCCGGGGCGGGTTGAGGATCGGCGACTTCGCGATAAGACAGGACTTCGGGCCCGCCTTGGCGAGAGTAGCTCAATACAAACATGGTGTATCTCCTTAATTATTTTGTGACGAGATATTCGTCATTGGTCATTCGGTCAAAACACTCATACCTTTAAGATACACGTTGCCTCCGGACTTCACACGTCGGCTTGCCTTAGTCGGTCATTTCACGTATCCCATAGCTCACCCTTACTCATTGGCAAGCGCGTCATCGTGCGCACGGCCGCGAGCCTAGAAGAAATTGAGAACTGCAATACAAGCTCCTTGCACACCACATCAACGCTCCACACAAAACATCGGCTCTGGCAGTGAACCAAACATGACGTCGGCGCGTTGCATGTCGCTCGCTTCCGAAGCGAAATCCAACCGGCCGGGCCGACCATCGCGCGAAGAGCAATCGAGACGCGAAAATCTCGTTCTCGATATCGCGTTGCAAGAGTTTTTGACTGAAGGACTCAATGGCGCAAACATCGAATCAATCGCGCGCAAAGCGGGCATCGGCAAGTCGACAATCTACCGCAAGTATGTCAGCAAGCAAGGACTCCTTATTGCAGTTGCGCGGCGTCGAATGCAGGAAATTGAATCGCAATGGATTGGCTTCGATTTCGATATCGAAAACCATGAGGAGACGCTCTACCGAATTGCACTTATTAGTTTACGTGAATGGTCAGGTAAATCTATGCCAATTTACAGAATCATTTATGCTGAAGCTGAAAGAATGCCAGACGTTGCTAAAGCTGTCGATCAAATGACAAAAAGTAGTGCAATCCGACCGATAATCGATTATTTTAAAGCTCTTCAAGATAAAGGTACGATCACAGTCAAAGATATTGCCGAAGCAGCATCAATGTTCCTCATCATTTCTGCGGGGGCTATTCGTGCATTCCTTATCCCTATCGAAATCGATGTAGAAATTGAAAGTCAATTGGCACGCGATGCGGTGCGCTTTTTTCTCTATGGATACGCAAAAAGGGACCGTTGAGCAGCCTTCAATCCGGCGACCAATAGGGTTAAACGAGAATCGCTACGGGACTATTTAACAACTCTCTTAGAGACTTGAGGAAAAGCTTTGATTGGCTCACGTTCGGCCCCTGTTCACTACAAGTCAGCAAGACAGTCCACTCGGTCCCTGTATCGTCGGCTCCCCGTGCTGATTTGCCAAATGTCAGGCTCGCCGGCCCTGTCGGATCGAAGCTGATTGTTTCGTCCAGCCAATCCTCAAGATGCAGGTCCACGACGATGGTTGGCGAGCACATTGACATGGCTTCGCCACCCGCCAGCCTATCGGCAATCACGGTCAGGCCGAGGGCAATTGCTTGTTGCAGCACTTTGACCGTGCCATCGTCAGCCCTCACCCCAATGCTGCCATCAGCTATCCCAGCATCGCTCATTGCAACCCCGACAGCGCGCGCAAGCATCGCTTCGATCAAGAAGGTTTTGTGATAGAACTTTGCAAGTTCCTCAGCCAAGTTGACGAGCGGCCCCGCATCAAATCGCATGCGGAACTGATGAAAACGACCAACACCCAAATTCCTCGGCGCCGCACCCGCGCGAGAGGAATCTGATAACGATTGTGCCCGGCGTGTCACATCCTCTTCGACAATCCGTCCACCCGGTCCCGTCCCCACGACCACTGCGAGATCGACTTTGTGCAAACGCGCTGCTCGGCGGGCGCGCGGTTCGACCTGAGGCGTCCGACCGGTATGGCCACGCATCTGTGCGGCTTCTGGCTTTTCTGAGGCGATGGCGATGGGGACTAACGCCTCGGCAACCGATATAGGCGCGGCTGGCGTTGGAGGTGGTGGTGGCGGTACCTGGGCGGCAGCGACATTCTGCCCCACAGCCTCGTCTCCGATGATCGCGATGACAGTGTTCACAGGCACATTTTTTCCAGCAGCGACCAATATCTGCCGCAGAACACCGCTACAAGTTGCCCCGACCTCAACCGTCGTTTTCGCCGCTTCTACATCACAAAGCCGTTCGCCTTGCTGGACAACTTCGCCCACAACTTTGTGCCACGCGATGATGGTGCCATCCGCCATACCCATGCCAAACTGGGGAAGAACCATCTCGGCCATTCGTTCGCCCCTCAGGCTAAAGTTTTGCGTATGGCTGCGACGATGCGGTCACAGCTAGGATAAAGTTGACGTTCAACCGCCGTGTTGAACGGGATATGGGTGTTCTCGGTGCACACTTTCATAATTGGCGCGCGCAAGTCCCAAAAGCCCTCCTCCGAGACGACAGCGGAGATATGATCAGCAGCACTGCACCGCTCCCAAGCCACATCAACGAGCACAAGGCGTCCAGTCTTCGCCACGGACTCGAGAATCGTCGGCATGTCTAACGGCACCAGTGTTCGCGGATCAATCACCTCGACGCTTACGCCTTCGGCTTCCATAAGCGCTGCGGCTTCCATTGCGAGCGTTACCATCGCGCCGATGGCGACCACAGTGCAGTCGTTACCAGTCCGTTTGATGGCCGCTTGCCCAAAGGGGATCGCATAATCCGCATCCGGAATTTCTGATTTCATGCTCCACAAATTGGCATCCTCGAAGCTCATCACCGGATCGTCGTCGCGGATCGCTGTTTTCAACAAGCCCTTCATATCATAGGGGTTAGAGGGCACCATGATCTTGAGACCGGGCATGCTCATGAACATGGGATAAGGCCTGTCCGAATGTTGCGCTGCGCCGCCATTGCCGTAAATCATGTTGGCGCGCAGCACCAAGGGCACTTTGGCCTGCCCACCATAAAGATAACGCGACTTCGCGACGATGCTGCAAATTTGATCCATTGCCGGATACAGAAAGGGCGCAATGGTGAAGTCGACCACTGGACGCATGCCAACCATAGCTGCGCCTGCGGCAACCCCAGTAATGCCAGCTTCTGCGATCGGACAATCAAGGATACGCTCCAGCCCATAGGCCTCGATAATTCCCGAGGTGGTGCCAAAGAAATTGCAGCGTGCATCTTCACCCATGATGAACACCGCAGGATCACGGCCCATTTCTTCGAACAGCGCGTCTCGAATGGCTTCGAGATATGTTTTTTCAGCCATGATCAGCCGTCCTCAAGCAAATACATCGGTAAAGGCAGATTGCGCAAACGGAGCGGGACTCCTGCGGGCGAAAGCAACAGCGTCGTCGACGGCAGCAAGCGCCGCTTTCTCGGTCGCGGCCAGCTCATCTTCGGAGAAACCGAAGTCTCCAGACAAACGCTCGCGGAAAAGGCGAAGCGGATCACGTTTGCGCCATTCAGCTATTTCAGTTTCAGCGCGATAGCCGAAATCACGGCCCATGTTTGCCGCATGCTCCTCGTACCGATAGGTCTTGGCTTCCACGAGCGTCGGTCCTTCGCCACGGCGGGCGCGCTGAACCGCGGTTTGCACGGCGTCATGAACTGCCAAGACATCCTGTCCGTCGACAATCACACCGGGAATGCCATAAGCCGCTGCTTTCTTGGCAATATCGGTCACAAGGGTCACGCTGCTCAAGGATGTGGTAATGCCATAACCGTTGTTTTCGCAAAGGAATATCACTGGCAAGTGCCAAACGGCGGCCATATTGACGCCCTCATGGAACGCTCCTTCGCTCGTTGCGCCGTCGCCGAAGAAGCACAGGCTAACGCGGTCAAGCCCCTGCATTCTCGCGCCCAAAGCGGCACCTGCGGCCACCGGAATGCCCGACCCGACAATGCTGGTTTCGCCAAGGCTGCCGACACTGAAGTCGGCGAGGTGCATCGAGCCGCCCTTCCCGCCACACACACCGGTCGATTTGCCGAGGAGTTCGGCCATTAAACCGCGCAACGCAGCTCCCTTGCCAATCGGGTGACCATGAGAGCGGTGGTTGCCGACCATGTAATCATCACGATTCAATGCCATGCACGCGCCGACGATTTCCCCTTCCTGGCCATGCGACGTGTGCAACGCACCCATGATCTCGCCTTTGGCGTGCATGTCCATCGCGGCGTTTTCAAATGCCCTGATACGGGACATACGCGCATACATCTCCGTCAAATCGGCCTTCGCGAGGTTCACTTTCATGTTAGTCTCCGGCGTAAGTCACAAAGTTGAGCGGGTGTCCGGCCTCGGGCCAGGGCGCACTAACGAGCTGACCCGACATGCTGTAAGTGATGAATGCGGTTTTGCGGGCTGCACCTCCAAAGCAAATGTTTGTCACTGCGTAATCCGGCAAAGGCACAAAACTATGTGTTCCGCCTGGACAAAAAGTAGTGATCCCGCCCCGCCCGAGCGTGCCCACGCAAATATTGCCCGATTCGGTCACCGCGAGGCTGTCGAGCGCTGCTTCATCATCGA
>Ga0007825_1000036_pt1 | contig 45322 bp, 40 predicted proteins | sample CryBogCBE13Jul09_FD_71229 | JGI IMG/M metagenome (GOLD analysis project Ga0007825, IMG submission 71229) | Freshwater microbial communities from Crystal Bog, Wisconsin, USA - CBE13Jul09 | ecosystem: Environmental > Aquatic > Freshwater > Lake | place: Crystal Bog, Wisconsin, USA | collected... | reverse complement strand
GCCGTCATTGATCTTTTTGAAATGGTCGAGATCGAGCAGAATAAGCGTTGTGGGAACCGAATCCGAATTGCCAAGGGCGTCCGCGGCCTCTTCAAACGCGCGTCGGTTGAGCAAGCCGGTGAGGCTGTCGCGCTGCGACAAAAACTCGGCCGCGCTGAGCGCCTGCTTGAGATGCGACGCCATCTGCGCATTTTCCAGTTCGGCGATCAACGCTTCGCGCGATTGCCGCGTCAACATCGACGAGACCAGAACGAGCGACGACATCAACAGGCACAAGGCTATCATCGGGATCACGCCGAGCGTCGGGATCAGGCGAATGGCCTCTGGCACCAGCGCCAAATTGACCCCCACAAGATAGCCGTAAAGCGCGCGCTTGAGGTGCGCCATCATCACCGCGCCGATCGAGATGGTGACGACGAGGGTGATGCAATTGAAGATCCCCTCAATGCCCTCGTTGAGGTTCGCTATCGCGGGCCACATCAACGCACCCCAGGCGGCACCCGTCAGCACGATGCTCAAAAGCCAAAGGGTCGACACAGGCTGTGATGGGCGGCGGCGGCCAATCAGACTGCCGATCCACGCCGCCATAAAGAGTTCAAGAGACTGGGCCACGCACAGCGCGCCCATCAGCACCCAATACACCTGATGACCAGGAATATTGAGCGACAAATAGGCGATCATACCGAGCGGCATCGGCAGCATCCATGAACGCAGCTTTTGGATCGCGACCAGTCGCTTCAGCAGGCCGTCCGTCACCGCCTCATCGCTGACCCGACATCCGTCAAGAGCATCAGCCTTTGCGAAGGCAAGGGTGTGTTGCGCGAGATACATCGTCTGATCAAATGGTCCTGATAGGTCGTCTCTTTGAGCTTCGTAACCGCGCGGCGTTAATTTCATCCTAATAGTTTGGGCGCGGTGTGTGTGCTTCGGGGTGAGTCGATGGCGCGCGACAGCCTTAACGCAGACACTATAAGCTCTTTTCAGGCCAAGAAATAAAGCGTAAGCAAAAGCCTTCCCCGGGGCGTCGCGCGTGAGCGACTGAGATTTGGCTGAGGCTAAAGACCCGTTGAACCTGAACCGATTAGTATCGGCGGAGGGAGTGGCGCGCACAGGGCATCCGGGGGATGCCCGCGCACGGCACTCATATCCCGCCCATGCTCATCGGCACACTTAAGGATATGAGACGATGGCCGATCTGCACGCACCCACTGAACTCAAAGTCACCACGGGCCCCATTCGTGGCTCGAAGAAGATCCATGTGCCCGCGCAGGGCAACCCGGACGTGAAGGTGGCGATGCGCGAGATCCATCTGGAGCCTTCGTCCGGCGAGCCGCCAGTCCGCGTCTATGACACCTCAGGCCCCTACACCGACCCCAATGCCCGCATCGACATTATGGCGGGGCTCCCGCAGCTGCGCCGCGACTGGATTATGGCGCGCGGCGATGTCGAGGAATATCAGGGCCGCAACGTGAAGCCTGAGGACAATGGCCAGTTGGGGCCCGACCGCTCGGGTGGCGTTGATCCCTTTCCGCACCCCGTCTCGCGCCCCTTGCGCGCCAAAGCGGGCGGCAACGTCTCCCAGATGCACTATGCGCGGCAGGGCATCATCACGCCCGAGATGATCTATGTCGCAGAGCGCGAGAATCTCGGCCGCGCCCGCCTCGCCGAATACATCCGCGACGGGCAGGACTTTGGCGCATCGATCCCCGATTACGTCACGCCAGAGTTTGTGCGCGATGAAGTGGCCCGTGGCCGCGCGATCATCCCGAGCAACGTCAACCACCCCGAATCGGAACCCATGGCGATTGGCCGCAACTTCCTCGTCAAGATCAACGCCAATATCGGCAACTCTGCCGTCGCGTCAGACGTCGCCAACGAAGTCGACAAGATGGTCTGGTCGATCCGCTGGGGCGCTGACACCGTCATGGACCTCTCCACCGGCCGCAACATCCATGACACGCGCGAGTGGATCATCCGCAATTCGCCCGTCCCCATCGGCACCGTGCCGCTTTATCAGGCGCTCGAGAAGGTCGGCGGCGTCGCCGAGGAACTCACCTATGAGATCTTCCGCGACACGCTGATTGAGCAGGCGGAGCAGGGCGTTGATTACTTCACCATCCACGCCGGCGTGCGCCTGCCCTATGTGCCGCTCGCTGCCAAGCGCGTCACCGGCATCGTCTCGCGCGGTGGCAGCATCATGGCGAAATGGTGCCTCAGCCACCACAAAGAGAGCTTCCTCTACGAGAATTTTGAGGACATCTGCGCCATCATGAAGGCGTATGACATCGCCTTCAGCCTCGGCGACGGCCTGCGTCCCGGCTCGATTGCCGACGCGAACGACGAAGCGCAATTCGCCGAACTCCACACCTTGGGAGAGCTCACCAAGATCGCTTGGCAGCACGATATTCAGACGATGATTGAAGGCCCCGGCCATGTGCCGATGCACAAGATCAAGGTGAATATGGAAAAGCAGCTTGAAGCGTGCGGCGAAGCGCCGTTCTACACGCTTGGGCCGCTCACCACCGACATCGCGCCGGGCTATGACCATATCACCAGCGGCATCGGGGCGGCGATGATCGGCTGGTTCGGCTGCGCGATGCTCTGCTATGTCACGCCCAAGGAGCATCTGGGCCTGCCCGACCGCGATGATGTCAAGGTCGGCGTCATCACCTATAAGCTCGCCGCGCACGCAGCGGACCTGGCGAAGGGGCATCCCGCGGCACAGGTGCGCGACAATGCGCTGAGCAAGGCGCGCTTCGAGTTCCGCTGGCGCGACCAGTTCAATTTGAGCCTCGATCCCGACACCGCCGAGCAATATCATGACCAAACGCTTCCCGCCGAGGGCGCCAAGACCGCGCATTTCTGCTCCATGTGCGGCCCGAAATTCTGCAGCATGAAGATCAGCCAAGAGGTGCGCGAATTTGCCGCGAACAACCCGAATGGCGTGCTGGGCGATTTAGCCCTTTCCCCTGAGGGGAGAGGGTTGGGTGAGGGGGTGATCACACCCGAAGACGCCGAAGCCGGCATGGCGCAAATGGCCGAGACGTTTAAGGATAAGGGCGGGGAGTTGTATGTGGAGGTGGAGAAGGGGTAGCCGACTTCATGGTTCTAGCCGCAACGCTTCCAATATTTCGTCGAAAACTATCACCTTGGGGTAGCTTCCAAATTCTTTAGCTACCCCTGCTTGCACCAAAATAGCGACGTTGTTCGCCGCTGCTTGGTACGTGACGCCCACTAATTCAGCGATGTGCGTAACTGTCATTAACGGGCGTTCGAAAGCCAAATCGATAATTCGAGGAATGAGCGCAGACCGCCGAGGGATTTGAAGCTCGTCGCGATATTTACGTTGCAAATCCTGCAACCTCTCGACAACTGTGATCGTACCTTTTGCTGACTCAGTTACGGCCTCCAGAAAAAAAGAAATCCATGCCAACCATTCGCCTTTTTGCGACACTTCAAACATCAGGTCGATATATCGATCTTTGTTTCGTTCAAGCCACGGGCTCATATAAAGTAAGGGCTGTGGTAAAACGCCGGTACTGATGAGTATCAAAGTTATTAGCATTCTCCCGACACGTCCATTTCCATCGCCAAACAGGTGAATGGTTTCAAACTGATAATGTGCAAGAGCTGCATCAACGAGTGGCGGTAATCCGCTCCTATCTTCCCTATTGATAAACCTACTGAGATCGTCCAACGCGTCCGCTGCTTCATTCGGTGGTGGCGGGATAAATCTGGCCGTTTCAATCCTACCAGATCCACCAATCCAATTTTGATCATGTTTCAATTCGCCGGCAATTACTGTGGCACCGCGATGTCTCGCGACACCAGCCAGCAATTTGCGATGTGCGTTGCATAATAGTCGCCTTGAAATAGGCAACGATGCCAATTCTTCGATAGCCGAGTCCAAGGCTTCCACATAGTTATATACCTCTTTACTATCTTCTCTTTTTCCGGCTTCGCCAGCCCCAGCTTCGAACAGGAACAAGTCTGACAGCGTAGTATATGTACCCTCCATCCCCGAGGATGATACCGCCTCGCGCCGCTGTAGGGGGCGGATTAATAACATCGGATTTGCCACACTCCGCCCGATGCCTTTCAATTCACTAATCGCTTGAAATGCTGCCGCCAATTGTTCCGCGACTGGATTAAGATCCAGATTTTGCGGAGGGAGGGCAGCGGGCACGAACGCTTTTCTGCCGCCTATGGTTGGCACTAAATGACCGCTTGATGACAGCCCGAAACCACGTTGCTCCATTCTCGTTTCCTTGAAGTTGTAGGCTCTATTTTCAAAAAAAAGTTGATTTCGTTGAAAATGTCTCTCCCCCGTCTGGCGTCTGCGAGCGACGCAGCAATCTTGACAATTTACCCATTTGGTGATATTGAAGCGTCAGCTTGAGGGTTTGACTGTGAGGTATGCGGGACGTTCATTATTGCTGATGCAGCGCACGCCCCCACCACAAGATATAGACTCGCTCCCCCTGTTTGGGTGTCAACTTTGTCAACTTAGAACTGAGTCTTGTGGGTATCGGCTGCGCGCGGGCGACGTGCTCGATGATGTCCCACATCATCTGCGCGCGTCACCCCCAGATGATCTCGGGCTCGCCGCGCGCGCGCAGCCAGGCGTTGACCTGGCTAAAGGGCTTGCTGCCGAAAAAGCCATTATGCGCCGAGAGCGGGCTCGGGTGCGCGGATTTGACCACAAGGTGCTTCGCCGGATCGACGAACGCCGCCTTTTTCTGGGCATAGGCCCCCCAGAGGATGAAGGCGATGGGGCGCTCGCCTTCGGCTAACGTGCGGATGATGGCATCGGTGAAGCGCTCCCAGCCCTTGCCCTGATGCGCGGCGGCGCGGCCCTCCTCAACGGTCAGCACGCTGTTGAGCAGCAGCACGCCTTGGCTGGCCCAGGGGGTGAGATCGCCGAGCGGGGGGATGGTGCGGCCGAGATCGCTGCTGAGTTCCTTGGTGATGTTCGCAAGGCTCGGCGGCGGGCGCGTGCCGGGCAGCACGCTGAAGCACAGGCCATGCGCCTGGCCCGCGCCGTGATACGGGTCTTGGCCCAGAATGACGACGCGGGTGCGATCAAGCGGGGTGAGATCGAGCGCATTGAACCAGAGCGCTGCGGGCGGGAAGATGCGTTTGCCCGCTTGGCGCTCGGCGAGGAGGAAGGCGCGCAAATCGGCCATATAGGGGGCGGCGAACTCGGCGGCGAGTGCGGCTTTCCAGCCGGGCTCAAGCTTGATGCGGTCGGGTGCGTTTGGCGTGTCGGGCATGGCGCGGACTAAAGGTGGCGGTGGCGCAGGAGTCAAGGCGGAGGTAGGGTGGTGCTGTGTTAGACCTCTTCACCCCCGCTGGCCAATGGGAGCGCCTCGCGCTGCCCGATGGCGATGTGGCGCTGCTGCGCGGGCTGGCCTTGCCGGCGGACTGCATGGCGCGCCTCGTGGCGGAGGCGGACTGGCGGCAGGATGCCATCCGGCTTTATGGCCGCGAGCTGCTCCAGCCGCGACTCCATGCGTGGTATGGCGAGCCCGAGGCGGTCTATACCTATTCGGGCCTGCGCAATGTGCCCTTGCCATGGACGCCCTTGCTCGCGGAGCTGCGGGACATTGTGGAGGGCGCGGCGGCCGCGCGGTTCAACTCGGTGCTGCTCAACCTCTATCGCGATGGCCGCGACTCGATGGGGATGCACAGCGATAATGAGCCGGAGCTCGGGCCGCAGCCGGTGATCGCGTCGCTTTCGTTGGGTGCGACGCGGACGTTTATCTTGCGGCATCGGCGGGAGAAGGGGCTTAAGCCAGTGCGCGTGCCACTGGGTGATGGCGATTTGCTCATCATGCGCGGCGACACGCAGGCGAACTGGGCGCATGGCATCAACAAACAAGCGCAGGCGGGCGCACGGCTCAATCTGACGTTCCGCCAGGTGGGGCGATAAAGCTAAAGTATCAGGCGTTAATGCATTATCGACTCCCCTTGGTAGTTAATTGGGACTATATCGCGCAGATAGGGCGGCACTGGGCGGCATTTCACGACAGTCGACAGTGCGGGTGGCCATCACCTGTTCGTGTCTCGGAGAAGGCACATGGACATGATCAAAACGCGTCAGTCGGGACGAAAGCGCGCCTTCACCGCGGCTTTGCCGTGCGTTATCGCCGCGACATTCCTGTTTGCCTCGCCGGTTGGTGCGCAACATGGTCGCGAACTTACGGCGCTCACGACACTGCAATCGGGCCAATGGGCGCTGCGCGGACTGGATGCGGCATCGCCAAGCAAATCGTTGTGCGTGGGTGACCTGCAGGCGCTGTTGCGAATCGCGCACCCAAAGGCGACCTGCACGCAAACGGTGATCACCGATTCGAACAGCCAAGCTGTCGTTTATTATTCATGCCCCGGTATCGGCCATGCGCAAACCAGCATCAAAATCGAGACGCCGCGGCTGATTCAGATCGATAGTCAGGGCGTGAGCGGCAACGAGCCGTTTGCATTTTCGTACGAAGCGCGGCGAACCGGCGATTGCGCGGTGGCAAGTTTGGCCCATCCACGCTGATTGCCAGCGCTGCCTCTCGTTAATCAGCCGTTTACCCTGATCTGGTATAGCGGCCGTGTGCCGCCTCTGTGGCACACTTCCTCCCTAAATGGCGCAACGCCATCTCCTGGGCCGCTCCTGACCGAGCGGCCCCTTTTTTTACTGTGGCATTGGGGGATTGATCCCGTTGCATGATAGGGTTAGCGCCGCATGATGACTCACATTCCTGCCATCCTCCTTCTTTCCGGCGGCCTCGATTCAATGGTTGCTGGTGGCATTGCGCGCGAAAACGGGCACAGCGTCTACGCGCTGACGATCGATTATAATCAGCGTCACCGCGTTGAACTTGATGCCGCTGCGCGTGTGGCGACGATGCTGGGCGCGGCACGCCACATCGTGATGCCACTCGATTTGACGCGCTTTGGTGGATCGGCACTCACCGATAACACAATCGCGGTGCCGAAGGCGGGGCTGGAACCGGGAATACCCGTCACTTACGTGCCCGCGCGCAACACGATTTTCTTGAGCCTCGCACTGGGTTGGGCCGAAGCTGTTGGCGCACACGATATCTTCATCGGCGTCAACGCGCTCGATTATTCGGGCTATCCCGATTGCCGCCCCGGCTTCATCGCCGCGTTCGAAGCGATGGCCGCGCAAGCCACTGCGGCGGGAGATGGCGGCGCGGCCTTCAAAATTCATACGCCATTGATCGCGATGACCAAGGCGGACATCGCCCGCGAGGCTGCTCGGCTCGGTCTCGATGCGGGTGCGAGTTGGTCATGCTACGATCCCACGCCCGACGGTAAGCCATGCGGGGCCTGCGACTCCTGTCGGTTGCGCGCGAGGGGCTTTGATGACGCCGGATTGATCGATCCGCTCATCGCATGAGCTATGCCGTCAAAGAAGTGTTTCTGACCTTGCAGGGCGAAGGCGTGCAATCAGGTCGTCGCGCCGTGTTTCTCCGTTTTGCGGGTTGCAATCTCTGGTCAGGGCGCGAGGCGGACCGCGCGGGCGCCATCTGCCGGTTTTGCGACACCGACTTTGTCGGCGCAGACGGCACGGGTGGCGGCAAGTTCAGCGACGCAGAGGCGCTCGCCGAGGCCGCTGCAGCGTGCTGGGGTAACGGTTTAGACAACCGTTACATCGTCATCACGGGCGGCGAGCCATTGCTTCAGCTTGATACCCGCTTGATCAATGCGCTGCATGCGCGCGGGTTCGAGATTGGTGTAGAGACGAACGGCACAATCGCGGCACCTGCGGGGATTGACTGGCTGTGCGTCTCCCCAAAAGCGGGCAGCGAGACGGTTCAGCGGCACGGCGACGAGCTCAAACTTGTCTGGCCGCAACCGGGCAGTGACTGGGCCGCGATGGAACAATGGGATTTTGCGCACCATCTTATTCAGCCGATGGACGGACCCGACATCAGCGCCAACACACGTGCAGCGATTGACTTTGTGCTCACGCGCCCAAAATGGCGGCTCACGACCCAGACGCACAAGAATCTCGGCCTGAGATAATCCACCCTTCCGCCATTGCGCAAAATCCGCTAGCGCATCCGTCTAACCGCGATGGTAAGATAAGGATCAGGCGTCACAGCCATGGCAAAACCGATTTTCTACGATCCGACTGGCCAACGGCGCAAATGGTCCTCGCGGGGGCTGATCCTGATCGCTTGCCTGTTGTTCGGGGCGGTTGCTGTCATCGCGTTCTCGGTTATCTCGGTCGCCGTTCCGCAGAACCTGCCCATCATCTATGAGCGCAACCAGCCGCGCCCCTTGCGCGCGCATCTCAATGCGATTGGCCATAATGTCGGTGCCTTCGGCCGCGCTGTGACGGGCTGGCTGCCCAAGCCACGCAATGGCGCGGACAAAGTCAACCAGTTGGTCGTCGGTTTCTATGTGCCATGGGATCCAGACAGCCGAGCATCGTTGTCGCGCAACGTCAATGAGCTTGACTGGCTGGTTCCCGTTGCGGCGACTGTGAATGGGCCAAAGCACAACCTTATTCTTCAGCCTGACACGAAGATTGACGCCATTCTGAGTGTCGCGCCGAAGCGGCCGCATCTCTTTCCGATGCTGCAGAACGCGATGAACGATAAATGGGACAGCGCCGGCATGGCCGCGTTGCTCCATAGCAAGGCAGCGCGCGCCACACTCATTGGTCAGATGGTGACGCTCGTGACCCAGCAAAAAGGTCATGGCATCGTCTATGACTTTGAAGAACTGCCGCCGAGCGCGATGGGCGATTATGTAACCTTCATCAACGAGACGCGGGCGCAGTTTGGGCCACGCGGATGGCAGGTAATGCTCACAATTCCAGTGGGCGATCCCGATTGGCCCATCGCCGCGTTCGGGAAGGTTGCTGATAAAGTCTTTCTGATGGATTATGACGAGCATGATCCGAGTTCCGGACCGGGCCCGATCGCCAGTCAGGCGTGGTTTATCGATCATATGAACGCCGCACTTAATCAAGTGCCCGCGAACAAGGCCATCCTCGCAATCGGTTCCTATGCCTATGACTGGCACGACAAGACCGCCGACAATATGACGATTGAAGAAGCGTGGCTTGCTGCAAATGACAGTGAAACCAAACCCGTTTTCGATAAGGTGAGTGGCAACTCGACCTTTTCATATGAAGAAAATGGCACCGTTCACTCGATATGGATGCTGGACGCGGCGGCTGCATGGAACCAGCTGCGTGCCGCGGATCGCGTTGGCGTGGCGGGCGTTGCGCTCTGGCGATTGGGCAGCGAAGATCCGAGCATCTGGGAGGTGTTCCGGAAGTTTCAAACCAACCAATTGCCCGATATTAGCTCCATTCACCCTCAGGGCGCGGTCGATATTGAGGGCAATGGCGAAATTCTGCACATCCAGCAAAAGCCCGTCGACGGCAAACGCCGGATTAATTTTGACGCCGATCAAGTCATTCGCGATCAGGTTTTTGATGTGCTGCCAACACCGTTTGTCGTTCGACGCACAGGCTATATGCCCGGCTCTGTCGCGCTGACCTTTGACGACGGCCCCGACGCGTATGTAACGCCCAAAATCCTTGATATTCTGGAAGCGAAGCACGTTCCCGCGACATTCTTTGTCATCGGCGAGAATGCATTGTCGCATCCCGGCATCATCAATCGGATTATCAGCAGCCCAACGGGCAGCGAAATCGGGAACCACAGCTATTTTCACCCGAATATGGCGTTGTTGGGCGACGAGCGGATCAAGTTTGAGCTCAACATGACGCAGCGTATCGTGCAGGCCTATAGTGGCCATTCGATGCGGCTGTTCCGCGCGCCCTATTTCGGCGACGCCGAGCCGACCACCAACGACGAACTTATTCCGGCGCGGGATGCGCAGGATAATGGCTACACCAATATCGGGCTGCATGTTGATCCCGGTGACTGGAAGAAACCGGGCGTCCAGCAGATAATCGATGAGACGGTCGCTGAAGTGATGGATGGCAATGCGCAGCGTTCGGGCAATATCGTGCTCCTCCATGATGGCGGCGGTGATCGCACGCAAACGATCGAGGCACTGCCTGGGATCATCGATGCGTTGCGCGCGCGCGGTATCAAATTCGTACCGGTCTCCGCGCTCGCAGGGCTGACGCCAGCACAAGTCATGCCTGTCGTCAGCGGCGAGGACTTGTTGGCGGTGCGCATGGATGTTGGCATTTTTCGCTTTGCCGCTTTCATGCTCTGGGCGTTGCAAGCGCTTTTCTATGTCGCGATCTCGCTCGGGATTGCCCGTGCGGTGATTTTGGCGGTGCTCGCGCTTTATTCGCGGTTCGACCGCAGCAAGCCGGCTGTCCCGCCGATTGATCCAACGCGCTTCGTCTCGGTGCTCATCCCCGCGTTCAACGAGGAGCGCGTGATCGAGGGCTCGGTGCGCCGCGTGCTTGCGAGCGAGCAGGTGCAGCTTGAGATCATCGTGATCGACGATGGCTCGGCGGATGCGACCGCCGAAATCGTGCGCACGGCCTTCGCCGACGAGCCGCGCGTGCAATTACTGTCATTGCCCAACGGCGGCAAAGCGCACGCCCTCAACCAAGGCATCAAGCTGGCCAAGGGTGACGTGATTATCGCGCTCGATGCGGACACCCAGTTTGAGCCGATGACCATCGCAAGACTGGCGCGCTGGTTTGCCGATGCCGACATTGGCGCGGTCGCGGGCAACGCGAAGGTTGGCAACAAAATCAACCTCGTCACGCGCTGGCAGGCGATTGAGTATGTGACCGCGCAGAACCTTGAGCGCCGCGCGCTCGATCATCTCGGTGCGATTACCGTGGTGCCGGGCGCCGTTGGGGCATGGCGGCGCAGTGCGCTCGATTCAGTGGGAGGTTATCCGGTGGATACGCTCGCCGAAGACCAGGATTTGACGATTGCCGTGCAACGTAAGGGCTGGCTTGTGGCGTACGATATCGACGCGGTTGCCTGGACTGAATCGCCCGAGACGTTCAAAGCGCTCTCGAAGCAACGCTTCCGTTGGGCCTTTGGCACCTTGCAATGCCTGTGGAAGCACAAGGCCATTATGCGCTCGGGCAAACCGCTCGGGTTGGCGCTCGTTGGTCTGCCGCAAGCATGGATCTTCCAGATTGCGTTCGCTTGCATCTCGCCAATCATTGATCTCGCTCTGATTGTCAGCCTCATCACGACGGCGATCCGCGTTTTCGAGCATGGCTGGGCGCAAACGCAGAGCGACGTGCTGACGATGGGCCTTTTCTGGATTGCGTTTACGAGCATTGATGCGATTTCGGGCTATATCGCCTATGCGCTTGAACCGCGGCGCCAGCCTTACCCCGTGCTGTTGCTGATCGCGCAACGCTTCATCTACCGCCAGATGATGTATTCGGTCGTGATCCGCGCGGTGAATGCGGCGCTCACCGGCCCGCGCGTCGGCTGGGGGAAATTAGAGCGCTCGGGCCGCAGCGAGGTCGGCTCGGTTACTTGATTACGCCGCCAGCAGGCTTTCAAACACGCGCCGACCATCGTCGAGCCCCGCGCCCAAATCCGCCATCCGCTCGGGGTGCGGCATCATCCCCATCACGTTACCGGCATCGTTGATGACCCCCGCGATATCATGCGCCGAGCCATTGACCGGTTCGGCGTAGCGGAACACGACGCGGCCTTCGCCCTCAAGCCGCGCGAGCGTGGCTTCATCGGCAGCATAATTGCCATCATGATGCGCCACCGAGACGGTGATCCGCTCACCCGCATTATATTTGCTGGTGAAGCTGTTCTGGTTATTCTCGACAGTGAGCGGCACGGGGCGACAGACGAAATGAATGCCCGCATTGCGCATCAGCGCGCCCGGGAGCAGCCCTGCTTCCGTCAGCACCTGAAAGCCGTTGCAAATGCCCAGGACTTTGACGCCCTTCGCGGCCGCTTTCACCACCGCCTGCATCACCGGCGAGCGCGCCGCCATCGCACCCGAGCGCAGATAATCGCCATAGGAAAAGCCGCCGGGAACGCCAATCAGGTCAAGCCCCTCAGGTAGTTCGCTCTCGCCATGCCAAATAATCGCGGGCGCTTGCCCCGTTACATCGCGCAGGCAGACCGCCAGATCACGATCACAATTTGAGCCAGGAAAGACGATGACCGCGCTTTTCATTGTTATGCTGCCTCAATCCGGTAGTTTTCGATGACAGTGTTGGCGAGCAGCTTTTCGCACATCTCAGCGAGCGCCGCATCGTTCGTGCCCTCCGCCACATCAAGCTCGACCAGCTTGCCAATGCGCACGTCATTGACGCCGCTAAAGCCCAGCCCGCTCAGCGCGTGGTGCACTGCTTTACCCTGTGGGTCGAGCACACCATTTTTGAGGGTAACGAAAATGCGGCGCTTCATCGGATCGATCCTTCAAACTGATTGAATGATCGACCCTATGAAACGCCGCGAGGGGTTAGGCAAGATGAGAGACTGGAACTTGACTAAACTTACGCAACCTTGGTGAGGAGTTCTTCGGCAACGGCACCGTCGCGCAGCACATAACCGCGGCCCCAAACGGTTTCGATATAATTGTCACCGCCACAGGCCAGCGCGAGCTTTTTGCGCAGCTTGCAGATGAAAACGTCGATGATCTTGAGCTCTGGCTCGTCCATGCCGCCATAAAGATGGTTCAGGAACATTTCCTTGGTCAGCGTTGTGCCCTTGCGCAGCGAGAGCAGCTCGATCATCGCATATTCCTTGCCGGTGAGGTGCACGCGGCTGCCATCGACTTCGACGGTCTTGGCATCGAGATTGACGGCGAGCTTGCCGGTGCGGATAACCGATTGCGAGTGCCCCTTCGAGCGGCGGACAACCGCCTGAATGCGCGCAACCAGCTCTTCGCGATGGAAGGGCTTGGTGACATAATCATCGGCACCAAAGCCGAACGAGCGCACCTTGGAGTCGAGTTCACCGACACCCGAGAGGATCAGCACCGGGGTTTGCACCCGCGCGGTGCGCAGCTTCTTGAGCACGTCATAGCTATGCATATCGGGGAGGTTGAGATCGAGACAGATGATGTCATAATCATAGAGCTTACCGAGATCGAGGCCTTCTTCGCCCAGATCGGTCGTGTAGACGTTAAAGCCTTCGGTCGTGAGCATCAGCTCGATGGCTTTGGCCGTCGATGGCTCGTCTTCAATCAACAACACACGCATGGGCTACCCCTTTAAGTTTCGCTCAGCCGAACCGCCAAGAGCGAACCCCATGGCGGACAATTTCATTAACCACATAATCTCTGAACGTAAAAGGTTAATTTCTCGTTAATCCGCAGGAACGCGCGAGTCGCTCTGGCTTGACGTGATGGGTTCGGCCTCCCATATCCTTCACATACCAGCGGCCACTCCCCGCTGAGGTGGATACCCCGATGACGACAGAGACGCTCACCAAACCCGGCACAGTCGACCTGCGCCGTTTTAAAACGCTTGGTGCCGCCAATCATGGCTGGCTCGATGCGCACCATCATTTCTCGTTCGCCAATTATTATGACCCCAACCGCATGGGCTGGGGCAGCATCCGCGTCTGGAATGATGACAAGATTGCCGCTCAGACAGGTTTCCCGCCGCACGGCCATCAGGGCATGGAAATCATCACCTATGTCCGCACGGGCGCGATCACGCATAAGGACAGCATGGGCAATACCGGTCGCACAGGTGCGGGTGATGTGCAGGTGATGTCGGCGGGCTCGGGTGTGCAGCACAGCGAATATAATCTCGAGGGCGAGGCCACCACGCTCTTCCAGATCTGGGTGCTCCCACGCTCGGCGGGTGGGCAACCGCGCTGGGGTGCCAAGCCCTTTCCCAAAGATGCGCGCGATGGCGCATGGGCGGTGCTCGCCAGCGGCTTCCCCGAAGACAAGGACGCGCTCTTCATCAATGCCGATGCGCGCGTGCTCGGTGCAGCACTCGCGACCGCCGCCACGCTCACGCATGAAGTTGGTGCGGGCCGCCATGCCTATCTCGTCCCCGCCACGGGCCGCATCAGCGTCAATGGCGTGGAGGCCGAGGCGCGCGACGGGCTGGCGCTGTCAGCAGGCAGCTACGCGATCCAGGCGCTCGAAGAGGCCGAGCTCGTGCTGGTGGACGCGCCCTAGGATCTTGTCATTCGTCATGCTGAACGTGATTCAGCATCCAGCTTAATCGGATGCGGGAGCATCCTTGACGCGCGTGTCGGCGCTGCCGCGCCTTTTTGTTTGCTGGATTCCAAATCAAGTTTGGAATGACGAGGCTCCAGGACATCGCCATGTGCTTTCGCAGGAGCGCACATCTGTGTAAGGCACACAGATGCTCCTCACTGACCATATCCTCTTCCTCGATGGCGAGGCGCTGATCCTCGACAAGCCGACCGGCCTGCCCGTTGATCCGCCGCGCAATGGCGCGACGAGCCTCGCCAACCATCTCGACTCCTTGAAGCTCGGCTTCAGGCGCTGGCCGAGCGCGGTGCATCGGCTCGATCGTGACACCTCGGGCTGCCTGTTGCTCTCGCGCAACCCCAAGGCGCACGCGCGCTTCCAGCAGGCGTTTGAGGCGGGCAGCGTGGTGAAAAACTATATCGCCGTCGTCGAGGGCCTTCCGCAAGGCGACAGTGGCATCATCGAGCTCCCCTTAAGCAAGTTCAGCACCGAGGCCGATGGCTGGCGCATGATCGTCGATGCCAAGGGCAAGGCGGCGATCACGCACTGGGAGAAGCTTGGGCAAATCGGCAACCGCGCCATCCTCCGCTTCATCCCCAAAACGGGGCGCACGCACCAGATCCGCGCGCATGCCGTCTATGGCCTTGGCGCCGCCATCGTCGGCGATACCGTCTATGGCCGCAAGAGCGAGCACGGCATGCTGCTCCACAGCAGCTTCCTCTCGGTGCCGCGCGGCGACAAGCCCCCCGCCGAGGCGACCGCCCCGCTCCCCGAACGCTTCACCAAGGCCGGCGTCGTCCTGCCATGATCACCGAATACGCCCTGCCCGAGCATGCGCTCAGCGAGACCTTCCTCGCCGCGACCGGCCCGGGCGGGCAGAATGTCAACAAGGTCGCGACCGCCGTCCAGCTCCGCGTCAATGTCTATGCGCTGCGGCTGCTGCCGCATGTGTTTGCGCGGCTCAAGCAGCTTGCGGGCAGCAAATGGACCAATGAGGGCGAGATCATCATCAACGCCAAGTCGCACCGCACGCAAGAGGCGAACCGCGCCGATGCCCGCGCGCGGCTGACCGAGCTGATCATCAAGGCGCACCAGGCCCCCGCCAAACGCATCCAGACCAAGCCGACGCGCACCGGCAAAGAAAAGCGCCTCGAAGGCAAAGCGATCCGTGGCGAGGTGAAGAAAGCGCGCGGGCGGGTGGATTTTGATTAGGGGGTGGGGGGGGCTTGGGGATAGAATAAACTACCAATGTAAACCCGACGGTTCACATCTCCCTACCGTCCCTTCTCCTGCTAAATAAATATTGACCGACCAATAGCCAAAAACCAAAAATTGACGCTGTCGTAGTGGTGAACACGGTGATAAATACTGACGTGTCTAGGGTCAGGCCGACTTTCTTGAATGCCATTTGAGCAATCGTGATTACGATCAAAAACCCAATCCAAGTCTGTGTAATTCCATAAGCATGGGAAGCGTACCGAATCCGCTCGCCCATATCTTGTTCGTCAGAATCGTTATTTAACTTCCGCTTTCGGGCAGCCTCACGGTCAAAAACGTCATCAACCTCCTCTCTAGAGGTTGGGTCTCTGTCGATATTGATGTCATCACCGTCATCGCTTAGTTTAGGCGGTGGCTGCATTTAGTCGCTCTGCCTCGCCCAAAAAATATGTCTTGATAATGTCGTCAGGGATTTTGTGGTGACGAGGCACTTTATAGTTCTTTGCAGCAGCTTCCATCTGCCAAGGCGTTCCCTCCTTATGTGTCATATCGGACAGTGTCATGGCAGATAGGTTACCATAGCGCTGCCAAATCCAATCAATCCACTCGTGAGCCATTTGGTTATCGGTGGGGATCGTCGGTGGTGGACCTATGGGCACGGCTTTTTGCGGCTCTTTAACTGGGACCATTCGGTGGGTGCAAAGAACATTGTATAGCGATGAAAATACTGGTCCATAGCGCCATACTTCCGGCCCTTCGGTCAAGATAGGATCGGGATTGTATGCTAGCCACCACCCATAAGCGTAAAATGCCAGCTTTTGCAGCTTCATATGGTCAATGCCGTGACCATCGCCATATTTGGCGACGAATGTGTTAGCTAAGGCAAGCGGTGTGTAAGCCATATTGGTCATATAGCCTCTCTTGAGTCACATCACAAGGAAGGGTGAGGACTTATGGCACTTACAGTGACAACTTACGAACTTCCGGTGACACATTACTTAATCTCCTATTTTTGCGAAGTGCGATAGGTCTGAGCGCTGCTTTGCCTCCCCCGTCATCCCAAACTTGATTTGGGATCCAGTATTTGACTGATGCGGTAGCATCATGCGGCACGGCGTATGCCCACAACGGATTGGACGCTGCCGCGCCCGATATTGGCTGGATCCTGAATCACGTTCAGGATGACGAGTGACGGCATTGACAATTTACCCATTTGGTGATATTGAGGCGTCAGGTTGGAGGTGTGGCTGTGAGACATGTGGAGGGTTTGCTTCTTGAGGGTGCGGCGCGCGTCACCACAAGATGTAGACTCGCTCCCCCTGTTTGGGTGTCAACTTTGTCAACTTAGAACTGGATATTGTGGCTCGGTGCTCGGCGGTGCCCCGCACCGCCTCCGCTTCCTCGCGGTGCTCGCCATCTGCGCGTCTTGCTGTGCCCCCGGCACAGCGCGATGCTCGATCCCGCACCGCCTCCGCTTCCTCGCGGTGCCATGAGCTCCGCGTCTCCTCATGCCCCCGGCATGAGTCGGTGCTCGCTTCCATTCGCCCGCCAAATCCCCTATATCCGCGCCATGCGTTTTTTGCCCAAGCCCCAGCCCGCCTCTGCCATGGCCGATGTTCTCCGCGCGATGCGCGCGCCCGCGCCGCACAAGCTCGGCATTATGGGCGTTTCGGCGGCGATCACCTATGTGCTCATCGCCTCGCTCATTCATGATTTCAGCCCGAAGCCGGTCTATCATGCGCCCGAAATCTACTATGTGAAGCAATGGCCCAAATCGCGCACCTTGGCGCAGATCAAGGCGCAACAGGCGATTGACGGGCCGATTGAAAAGGCAGCGAAGGCAAAAGAAATCGCCGACGAGGAAAAGGCGGAGGCCGACCGCCGCGCGCAGTTCAAACGCGCACAGGAGATTTTGAGTCACTATGGCATCCGCTGACCTGCGCTTGATGCAGGCCGCGATCAACTTGAGTGTGCGCGGGCGTGGCCTTGCCACCCCCAATCCCAATGTCGGGTGTGTGATTGTGAAGGATGGCCATGTGATCGGGCGGGGCTGGACACAGCCGGGCGGGCGCCCGCATGCCGAGGCTATGGCTTTGACGCAGGCGGGTGATGCGGCGCGCGGGAGCACGGCCTATGCCACGCTTGAGCCGTGTGCGCATGAGAGTGAGCGCGGGCCGATGTGTGCTGATCTGTTGATTGCGGCGGGGGTAGCGCAGGTTGTGATCGCGGCGGGCGATCCTGATCCGCGCACCAATGGCGCGGGTGTGGCGAAGCTGCGCGCGGCGGGGATTGCGGTAACTGAGGGCGTGCTGGCGCACGAAGCGCGCGCGGCGATGGCGGGCTATGTCAACCAGCGTGAAAAGGGTCGGCCGTTCATCACGCTTAAGTTCGCGACCTCGCTTGATGGCTGCATCGCGCTGGCCAATGGCGAGAGCCAGTGGATCACGGGGCCGGAAGCACGCGCGCACGGCCATCTGGAGCGCGCGCAGAGCGATCTGATCCTTGTGGGCGGGAACACGCTGCGCACCGACGCGCCCCGGCTTGACGTGCGTCTGGCGGGGCTTGAGGGGCGCTCGCCGTGCCGCGCCGTGCTGACGCGCGGTGCGGTGCCCGAGGGTTGGGTGGCGCTAGCAACGCCGCAAGACGTCAACGCGCTCGACGCCCATTATCTGCTGATAGAGGGTGGCGCGGGCGCAGCGGCCGCCTTCTTGCGCGATGATCTGGTGGATCGGCTCCTGCTCTATCGCGCGCCGGTCCTGATCGGCGGTGGTCGGCCCGCGCTTGGCGATATCGGGCTGGGGCAGCTTGTCGACGCGCATGATCGCTGGAGGCTTGCATCGTCGCGTCGGCTCGGCAAGGATGTTTTAGAGACGTATTATCGGATCAGGGGCTAATCATGTTTACCGGCATCATCACCGACATCGGCACCATCAGTAAGCTCGAACAGCGTGGCGATCTGCGGGCGACGATCCAGACCCATTACAAAACATCGGACATTGACCTTGGCGCTTCAATTGCCTGCAGCGGCGTTTGCCTTACGGTGATCGAAAAGGGGAGCGACTGGTTCACAGTCGATATTTCGGGTGAAACTTTGCGCTGCACCAATGCCGGTGCGTGGGTGTTGAGCACACCCCTTAATCTTGAGCGTGCGCTCAAAGTTGGCGATGAGCTCGGCGGGCATATTGTGTCGGGGCATGTTGACGGCGTTGGCAAGGTGATTGCAATCGAGCCTGCGGGCGACTCGCACATGGTCCAATTCTCCGCCCCAGCGGAACTCGCGCCATACATCGCGCCGAAGGGATCTGTCACGCTGAACGGCGTTTCGCTGACGGTGAACGCGGTTGTTGATGTCTCGGAGGGCGTTCACTTCACCATCAACATTATTCCGCACACCTGGCAGCATACTAGCTTCGGCACGACGGCAGTCGGCGATGCGATCAACATCGAAATCGATGTACTCGCACGCTACCTCAGCCGCATGAAGGCTGTTCTCGGCTAGGCGGCCCGACTCCGCACCGAGCGTAGCCGCTTTTCAAGGGTCTCGATCAGCGGCTTTTGGGGCAAGGTGTTTGCAGGCATGGGTCGGCTGAAGAAATATCCTTGCGCCTGATCACAGCCATCTGCACGGAGCAAGGCGAGTTGCTCCTCATTCTCAATCCCTTCCGCGGTGGTCGTCATATTGAGGCTCGTTGCCAGCGAGAGCACCGCATGGATGATGGCCTGACAATCGGCACGCTCTGCGATATCCTCAACAAAGCAGCGATCAATCTTGATTTTGTCGAACGGAAAACTGCGCAAATAATTGAGCGACGAATAGCCTGTGCCAAAATCATCGAGCGAAATGCGGATGCCGAGCGATTTGAAACGGTGCAGCAACGCCAGGTTCGACTCGCTGTTGTTCATCAACACGCTCTCCGTAATCTCGATCTCCAACCGGTCGGGTGAAACGCCGATACTCGCCAGCGCATTCACGATGGTCGGAATGATGTTCGGACTGCGCATCTGAACGGGGGAAAGATTGACCGAGACACTCAGATGCTCGGGCCATTTGGCAACTTCTGCAAGCGCACTACGAATGACCCATTCGCCGATCTGCACAATCAGCCCCGTCTCCTCGGCAATCGGGATAAACACCGACGGCTGAATCTGCCCACGGGTCTTGTGGTTCCAGCGCAACAGCGCCTCATACGCAACAGTCTCGTTCGTCTTGATACAAATCAGTGGCTGATAATAGAGTTCAAGTTCGTTCTGCAGGATGGCTGCACCCAAATCGGCTTCGATTGCGCGCTTGACCAACATTGCTTCATACATTTTGGGGTGGAAGGTGAGTGCGATATGACCACCACGACTCTTGGCGTCGTAAAGCGCGAGGTCAGCATGCTTCAGCAAATCCTCGGCGTTTGTATTTTCCTCATCGGCAAAGGCGATCCCGATACTGGTTCCCGAATTAATCTGTTGGCTGTCGAGCATGATCGGTTCTGAGAGCGACTCAATGATGTCGAGCGCCAGACGCACGACCTCCTCGCGCGTTGTCGCGCTCGTGACCAGCACCGCAAATTCGTCTCCCCCGAACCGGGCCGCCAAATCAATATTACTGATGTTCGCGTTGATCCGATCCGCAGTAACCTTCAGCACATGATCCCCCATATCATGCCCCATCGCGTCGTTGATCGATTTAAAGCGGTCAAGATCAAGATACAGCACGGCAACAATTTGGTTCGGCTGACGTCGCGCCAGTGCGCGTGATAACTTTTCGTTGAACAAGGCTCGGTTTGGCAGGTCTGTCAGACCATCATAATGCGCCATATAAGCAATTTTCGCGCTCGCTTGCTTTGCATCGGTGGTATCGGTCGCAACACCGCGCAGGCCGACCGTTTCACTGAATTTGTTAACATTCGGCCGACCGGATAACGACCACCAACGCGGAGCTCCCTCGGTCTTGAGTTCAACGACCAGGCCACGAAAGGCCTCGGGTTTCTGAATAATGTGCTGAAGGCGGTCACGTTCGGGCGACGACACAAACAAATCGATCAGTGATATCCTTGAGAGACTGGCATCGGGCCGACCGGCAGCCTCGTGAAAACGATGCGACGGCCGAACAATCAGCCCATCCGAGTCAACTTCCCAGAGCCAATCACTGCCCTGCTCGTCAAAATCCTTGAGGAGAAGTTCAACCGTGTCCTTTGTTTCTTTCAAGACACGCGTCCGCAACCGCCGAGTCGCAAACGTGTAGAACAGGTAAAAAATCGTAGAATAAAGCGTGATCGCGAGTGAAAGAAGCAGAATCATCGAGATGACACTCACCTTCGTTCCGATTTCGGCCAGCGCGAAGCTCGATCCGCAAGCAATGCTGACGAAATTCGCGACACCCACATAGGGTACGCTGATATATTTGATGCAGCCGATGATCATGAGACAGGCGGCCATCAGCGTCAGCACGCCAGCGTATGTCGAACCGCCAGTCGCCATTAATACGCCGATCGCCACGCCCCAGTACAGGCCGCCGATGACAGCTGTCAGCTTGAGCTTGGCTAATTCACGAAAATGTCGTGTGGAACCAAGCGCCGCGAGCCGACGGCGGCTTGCAATCGAAATGCAGATGAGCACAAGGCCGCCCGACAACAATGCAAGACTGAGCGCAATGCTGGCGAACTGCGTCGCAATCACGAAGAGAATGCCAGCATTGAGCAACTCAGACACGATGCTGATCCGCAAAATATGATTGACTGTTTCACGCGCAAACCAGTTCCGGTGTGCGGGTGGCACATCGATTTGCGCGAGGCGGTACTCTCGAGGGCGCGACTGAAGCAAACGTTGGACTCTTCGCTTCAACATATGTGAATCCGATCAGCGTATTTAGAGGCCCAGACCCGCTCTATATCCGAATGATCAACAAAGTTTTAATTTGTAACGCGTCATCGAAAAATCACAAAAATTATTTTATAACAACGAGGTAGCTGCGGACACGCAACCGGGTGGTTAAACGATGGAGCGCACTGAATCGCAAATTGCGTCGATCCAATGTCCGACCTGAACAGCGTCATCGCCTTCGGCCATTACCCTAATCAGCGGTTCGGTTCCCGACGGACGAATGACCAGCCGGCCCTTACCCGCCAAGGCTGCTTCAGCCTCGGCAATGACCATTTTGACATGTGCGTTTTCAAGCGGTTTGCCGGTCGAGAAGCGGACATTTTTGAGAAGCTGCGGAACAGGATCGAACAGATAAAGCAATTCGCTGGCCGCCTTTTGTTGTGACACCAGCTCGGCAAGGACCTGAAGGGCAGCCACCAAACCGTCTCCCGTCGTCGCATAATCGGTCATGATGATGTGGCCTGATTGCTCGCCGCCCATATTGAAGCCGCCGTTTCGCATCCGCTCAAGCACATAACGATCACCGACCGACGTCCGTTCGAGCGTCAAACCTTGTCCAACAAGATAGCGCTCAAGCCCGAGGTTGGACATCACGGTGGCGACCACACCGCCCCCCCGCAGCCGACCATCGCGCGCCCATCTCGAACCGATAAGCGCCATAAGCTGGTCGCCGTCGACAATCCGTCCTTTCTCGTCCACCACGATCAGGCGGTCCGCATCACCGTCGAGCGCAATACCAATGTCCGCCCCGCTCGCGACCACAGTTTCTTGAAGCAATCCAGGGGCCGTCGAGCCGCACTGCTCGTTAATGTTTTTGCCGTTCGGCGAGACGCCTATCGCGACAACCTCCGCACCTAACTCCCAGAACGCCGAGGGAGCCACCTGGTACGCCGCGCCGTTCGCGCAATCGACGACGATCTTGAGCCCGTCAAGGCGCAGATGTTTGGGGAACGCATCTTTGGCGGCATAAATATAGCGACCACGCGCATCCTCATAGCGCCGCGCGCGCCCGATTTCGCTCGGTGGCGCCAATTCGGGAGGCGACTCCAGCAACAATTCAATTGCCATTTCGTCCTCGTCCGAAAGCTTGTAGCCATCGGGGCCGAAGAGCTTGATGCCATTGTCTTGGTACGGATTATGGCTTGCAGAGATCATAACCCCCAAGTCTGCGCGCATTGATTGCGTGAGCATCGCTACAGCCGGTGTCGGCATCGGCCCGATCAGCACAACATCCATCCCCACGCTGGTGAAGCCCGCGACCAGCGCCGACTCCATCATATAGCCTGACAGCCTTGTATCCTTCCCGATCACCACGCGGTGACGGTGATGGCCGCGCAGGAAATGCTTTCCCGCAGCCATTCCAACCTTCATCGCGGTTGCCGCAGTCAATGGCTCGGCGTTGGTCCGCCCACGAATCCCATCAGTGCCAAAAAATTTGCGCTTGCTCATGCGATCCTCATTCTATCTTCTGCTTGCGGCGACACGCGCGATGGCAATCAACTCGGCGTCGACCAGCACTCCCGCCGTTGCTGATGATGCCATAACCGCGCGCCGTGCTGCCAGCAACCGACTATGTGCGGTGGCCAACCGCGCAGCACTCCAGCGCTGCAGTTGCTGGGTAACGACTGGCTTTTCCTTCCAGAACAAACCACGGGCTCCACGCTCTAGCGCAGCTGCAATATTGGCCCCGGCATCGATATCGGCACGCAACTTCGCCAGCAGGAGCACACGGTTCGCGAGTTGATTGAGAATGCGCACCGAATCGTCGCCCAGCAACGCGATTTCGCTGACCACCTTGCTCGTCTGACCATCCATCACCGCATTCACGAGTGTGCCGATATTACCCTCGTCGCTTTCCGCACCAACCGCGTCGATAGTGGCGAGGGTGAGGTCTTTCGGCGCCTCCGCCGTCGCATCAAGATAAAGTGCAAATTTGACGAGTTCCTGCCGGATGACAGCCTGATCCTCGGCGCACTGCGCGACGACGAGCTGCGCAGTATCAGCGTCGATGCGTAGGCCGAGCGAGCGACCAATTTCCACAACCAGCTTTGCCGCATCTCTGGCATCGGGGAAATAATTCTGACAGCCGAGCACCGCAGGATCATTCTCGAGCCGCTTGAACAGCGCGGACGTTTTCTTCAAATCGCCAGCGATCAACACGACTGGCGTATCGGTGGGCGGTGACTCGAGCAGCGCTTCAACGGCCGCAAACGCTTCGTCGCCCGCCTTGACGCGCACCCAGCGGGCGCTCGCAAACATCGAAAAGGCGGCAGCCTCGTCAGACAGCCGCGCCGGATCTTCCTTCAGCGTCGCGCCATCAAGATCGATACGTTCAGCGTCGGCACCGAGCGTTTTACCAAGGGCGTCCGCCTGCGCCCGCGATGCCGCCTCGTCGGGCCCGAACAAAAAATATAGCCTATATCTAGGATCAAACGAGGCGACCGCGCGCGCGATTTGGGCGCCCTTGATGATCATCGGCGCGGTGTCATTTCGCCGTCTTGGTGCGCTCGGCATAGAGCGCGACGCGCGCCACAATCTGGTCAGCGACAATCTGACTGAGCCGCTCAAGCGCGCTGTTCTCTGCCGCCACCGTGGCATATTCGGAGCCGACAACATCAACCGACTCGTCCGAACCGGCGGTGGCATCGAGCACGACCGTGCCCGTCGCAGCCTCGGTCAGACAAAAGCGTGCACGCAACGCTCGGCGTTCGCGCGTCACAACACCGGTCGTTTGCACACCAAAGCCGGTGATTTTATCGTCTAGCTCAACCTGCAGGCGATAATGCGCTGACGCGGCATTGGGTGCGCCCATCCGGTCGATCAACGCATTACGCATCAGCCAGCCCGCCTTGCCATCGATCCCCGCAATATCGACATCGCCGAGGAACTGCCCGACCGCGCCGTGTGACCCATTCGAATAGAGCGGGTGCAGCCCGCAGGCAGGCAGTGCGAGGGTGAGCAGCAGGGGCGCGAGGCGTTTTATCATGCGACGATGTTCACCAATCGGTCGGGCACCACAATGATTTTCTTAGGAGCGGCCCCCGCGAGCACAGCTAGCACATGCGCGTTGGCGAGCGCGAGGCGCTCTAGCTCATCTTTGGCTGTGCCCTTGGCCACCTTCGCCTCGTCGCGGCGCTTGCCGTTGGTTTGAAAGACAATGGTGACTTCATCGTCGATCAGCAGCGCAGGATCATGCTTGGGCCAGGCTTGGTCCGCGATCAGACCGGAACCGCCCAAAGCCTCCCAGCCCTCTTCCGCGAGATGCGGGAGCATCGGCGCGATGAGCCTCACCAGCGCATGGACAGCGGCATTGCGCGATGCCGAGGGATTGGCCTTCTCGAGCTCGTTCGCGAGGCCGTGCACCTTCGCCACCGCCTTGTTGAAGGCAAGCGCCTCAATGTCGGCGGCGATACCTGCAATGGCGCGGTGGAGGATTTTGTCGACGGATTTGTCTTCGCCCTGCGCAGCAGCATCATGCGATTCAATAATCCGCCAGAGCCGGTTCACAAAGCGCCATGTGCCCTCAATGCCCGCTTCCGACCATGGCAGATCGCGCTCGGGCGGACTGTCCGAAAGCATGAACCAACGGACGGCATCGGCACCGTATTGATCGAGAATCGTGTCGGGATCGACGACATTCTTCTTCGATTTTGACATCTTCTCGACGCGGCCGATTGTAACCGACTCCCCTGACAGCGTCGTTAAAGCGCCCCCCTCGTGCTTAATATCTTCGGGTGAGAGCCAATTACCGGACGCATCCTTATAAGTCTCGTGCGTCACCATACCCTGCGTGAACAGGCCACGGAACGGTTCTTCGACATTCAACCGCCCAATCCGCGCCAGCGCGCGCGTCCAGAAGCGCGCATAGAGCAGGTGCAAAATCGCATGCTCCACCCCACCAATATATTGCCCCACCGGCAGCCACGCCTCGGCCTCGGCTTTGTCGAACGGCTTGTCCTTGGGCTGGCTGGCGAAGCGGATAAAATACCAACTTGAATCGACGAACGTATCGAGCGTGTCGGTCTCGCGTCGCGCCGGCTCGTTGCAGTTCGGGCAATTGACATGCTTCCATGTCGGGTGCCGATCAAGCGGATTGCCGGGCACGTCAAACGTCACATCCTCAGGCAGTGTGATCGGCAATTGCGCGCGCGGCGCGGGCAGCACGCCGCAGAATTCGCAATGGATCATCGGAATTGGCGTGCCCCAATAGCGCTGGCGCGACACGCCCCAATCACGCAAGCGCCACACGGTCGTGCCCTCGCCCCAGCCTTCTTGCTCGGCGCGGGCGATAACTTCAGCCTTGGCGGCATCCACGCTCATGCCATTGAGGAAATCAGAATTCACCAGCTTGCCGGGGCCAGTATAGGCTTCATCGCCCTCAAACTCCGCATCAACCTTATCGCCATCCGACACCACGCGGATGACAGGCAGGCGATAGCGCCGCGCAAAATCCAGATCGCGCTGATCATGAGCCGGGCAGCCAAACACCGCGCCGGTGCCATAATCCATCAGCACAAAATTGGCGACATAAACGGGCAAAGTCCGTGAGCGATCGAGCGGGTGATACACGCGCAATCCGGTATCGACGCCCTTCTTCTCCATTGTCTCGATTTCGGCTGCCGCCGTGCCCGAGAGCGCGCAATCGGCGATGAAATCGGCAATGCGCGGGTTAGTTTCCGCACACTGCTTGGCCAGCGGATGCTCGGCGGCGATCGCCGCAAACGACGCGCCGAACATCGTGTCAGGCCGCGTTGTAAAAACCTCAAACGTCTCGGTTGAATCTTCAACCAGAAACTCAAACTTCAGCCCCTGGCTCTTCCCGATCCAGTTCTCCTGCATCGTGCGCACTTTTTCAGGCCATTGGTCGAGCGTATCGAGCCCTTCCAGCAGCTCCTCGGCAAAGTCGGTGATTTTCAGGAACCATTGCGAGAGTTTGCGCTTTTCCACCAGCGCGCCCGAGCGCCAGCCGCGCCCGTCAATCACCTGCTCATTGGCGAGCACGGTGTTGTCCACCGGATCCCAATTGACGCTCGATTCCTTCCGGTAGACCAGCCCCGCTTTGTACAAATCAAGGAACAGCGCCTGCTCATGGCCGTAATAGTCGGGCTCGCAGGTGGCGAGTTCGCGCGACCAGTCAATCGCCAGCCCGAGCCGCTTGAGCTGCGCGCGCATCGCCGCGATGTTCTGGCGCGTCCAGTCTCCCGGATGCACTTTCTTTTCCATCGCCGCATTCTCAGCGGGCATGCCGAAGGCATCCCAGCCCATCGGGTGGAGCACGGCGTGGCCGGTCATGCGTTTGTAGCGCGCCAGCACATCGCCCATCGCATAGTTGCGGACATGGCCCATATGGATGCGCCCGCTCGGATACGGGAACATCTCAAGGACGTATGATTTCGGGCGCGGATCGCTGGCATCGGGCGCCGCAAACGTGGCCTGCGCTTCCCAAATTTCCTGCCAGCGCTTGTCCGCCTTAAAGGGGTTGAAGCGCGTACTCATGAAATGAAAACCCTAGCCAGTGAAACCCGACCGGCGCAGATCGCGCGCCTTGGTCAGGATAATATCCTCAATTTTCTGAACGGTCGCGGCCTGCACGGGTGCATCGGTCCATTGCCCATTTTGCATCACTTGGCGATTGGCGGCCACCCGCACCGCATCCGCGCGCAGTTCGGTGTCGAGGATTGTTACCGTCAATTTCATGCGCTCACCGCGATCACTGGGGTTCGCGTACCAATCGGTGACGACAACGCCGCCATTCGAATCGACCTGCGCGAGCGGTGCGAACGACAATGTGTCGAGCGTCGCGCGCCACAGATATGCGTTCACGCCAATTGTGGTGATCCGTGCCGGTGCCAGCGGCGCTGCGGCAGCCTTATGGTGGCCGGTGAGCCGACGCTGATGACTACAACCAGCCGTAACGGCAACCAGAGCGAGAATGACAAGCGTGCGGGAGGGCGAAACCATATTAATCCTTAGCGACTGAGCAAGTGGAGCGTGTTATAGTGCGTTCGGCGTGGCGAGCAAGCTGTTGATCAGTTTTCGCGAACGAGGGTCGCTGTGCACCACATCCTGACTTGTGTGCGCGAAATGTCACACTCAAACGATTTCATTCAACCCCATCTGGCATTTCCTCTCGAGCGTGCTATTTGACATGACACAAGAAGAGGCATTTTTAGATGAGTTCGCTGGGGAAATGGGCAAAGATGATGAAGCTAGCGCCACTTGCGCTCGCTCTCGTGTTTGCGCCTGCGCATGCGAATCACGCGGACAAGCACCTCATCCGTCATGTTCTTGCGAATAAACCATTGGCCGAAGGCATCGGCTCTTTCACGCCCGCTGCCGCTGATCCGCGGCTTGCGGCGGCGTTTGCGCGGAGCGGTTTGCTCAACACAGGCTTCAGATTTACGCCGTCAGGCAGTTCGATCCGCCTTGGCCATAATGTGACGGTCGCGGTGCGGGCTCGCACGACGAATCTTCCGCAATTTAATATCGTTCGCGTCGCAACGGTGCCTTCGCAGGTTACGCCAACCGCGTATAATCTCGGCGTCGCGGTGGGCTGGCGGAAGTTTGCCCTTATCGGCGATTATCACAAGACTGACCTTGGCTTGATTGAGGGCGGACGCGAGGGCGCTGGTGTCGGTCTGGCCTATAATGCGCGCAAATGGAGCTCACGAGTTTCGCTCCTGACCGAGCATGCAACGTCGGTTACGCCGCGCGCTCTGGGTTTGACGGATAATATCGCGCTTGATGTTGGTGGCGCATATCGCCTCACGCACAATTTCGATGTCACCGCCGGTGTGCGGTACAAACGTGAGCGGGATCGACTGGAGCAGTTCAGCGATACCAAGCGCGATAGCCAAGCGGTTTATATCGGCACGCAGTTCAAATTCTGAGCCTGTAGACGACTGTGGGGGAAAAGCGCTTCCGCCTATCCCCATGTAAAATCCTTCCAATTAACCAATAATCGCCCCGAATCGGGACTTTGATGGCCCATGCGCCACGTAGCATTTTGGTTACGATAGTGTTAATTAAAGCTCCTAAGGCTGCCTTAACCATTGTGTTGGTCGCGGCGGGTGTTAGGGAGTAATTAACTATGAAATTGTTGCAATTATAGACATTTGCGCTTGGTGCAGCCCTCTTGGCCACGAGTGCAGCTAGCCTCGCCGACTCGCGCAATGCTCCCCCTGGCCCTCCACCTGGAGAAGATTATGCCGATAGCTATGGCTATGCCGATGGCAATGGCGCTCCGATGCCAATGACGCCACCTTATGGTGCCCCAATGCCGCGCCATGATGCTCCAGTCTATCAGCCGATGCCGAACGGTGCCGCGTATTCAGATGATTGGGATCATCATGAACATCACGACCGTATGCGCACGCCGCACCACCCAATGATGGGCTATGATTATGGCGTTGTCGATGACACGGTCATGTATCAAGGTCATTGGGTCGGATCGATGACAGGCAGCTGGAACGGAGGCCCCGTTCGCACCTGGCAGGGCACTTTTGACAGCACGAACGGTCAGACACACTGGCATGGTCAATATGTTGATCGTCCTGTCGGCTATGCCCCACAGCCCGCGTTCCGGTCAGAAGGCTATGCGCGGCAGGGATATTCTTATGGGTATCGCTACGCAGCGCCAGCCTATGAAGAAGTAACTGTGCCGAGCCAGCCGATTGTGACAAAAACGGTGCGAACCTACGTGACATATGTCGATGTTCCGGTGAAAACGCACTATGTTTACAAGCGCGTCTGGCATGCAGCCTATCACCCTGTTTGCACCTGTGCCGCACCGCGTCCAGCCCCACGTCCACGCTACCATCCGCACGTCATTCAGGGCAGCTAGAAGAACAGCTTCCGGAAGGCGATTCTAACGGTGCGGCCCGCCGGATCGAGATAGGCCGGCTGATAGCTGATCGGCACGGCCCCAGTGCCGTCGGTCACATCCTGTCGGGTGTTGAATATGTTGTTCACCACCAAAAGGAGCCGTGTGCCGCGCCAGAAGCTGTTTCGACTTGCAAGCTTTGGCCATGTCCCAAGATTGGCGAAGACACGGAAACTGGTCGTGAACTGCGGACCGAAATGAAGTGTACCGCTCGGCGTGGGGCTATCGACCGTCGTCGGGCTTTGCCATGTCGCACTTAACCGAACGCCAAGGCCATCCTTGAAATAGCCGCTCTGAAGCTCGACCTTGTGACGCGGCTGCCCGCCACTCGTCCCTGACTCGTCACCATTCAAGAGGTTGAGCGGCGGAAGTCCCGCCTTTGTCAGCACCAAATCATGCAAGAAGACGGTGTGATAAAGGGCAATTTGCAGCCGTCCGCTGTTTTGTCCGAACGCCCCACCACCAGGTGGGCCACCGGCACCACCGCGCCCTCCGCCCTGTCCGTCGGGCCGAGGACCATCCGGACGTGGGCCGTCGGGACGACCACCATTTCCACCACCGCCAGCACCACGAACCGGGAAACTGGGAGCGCGCTTAGATTTCAATGGCTTGGAAAAATTGACGCCCCAGCGGAACTGCTCGGTTTCCGAGCGTACGAAGTTGATCGGGCTCGTGTTGATGGTGCCGATTCCTGTTGCGGGATCGAACGTCTCCGCAAGAAAGGACTGCGCAAGCGTGGGGGCACTTATGGGGTTGTTGGTGTTCGTGCGCGTAAACGTGCCATTGATCGTCAGATCGGTTTTGCTAAACGGCTTCAAATTGGCTTCCAGTTTGAGCACATGCCGGTCCGTTTCGCGTAGGTTCGGGTTCCCGCCGCTGATCTGCGTCACGCTCACCGTTTGGCCGGTGAGCGGGTCAAATACCAACGCATTGGGTGTGATCACCTGCGGGTTGTTGAGCTGATTAACCGTCGGCGCAGCGTGATCGTTGGTGAACGCGACGATGAACGAGAGTGGCACAATCGGCCCCCAGGTCACGCCATAGCCATTGCTGGTCAGCGTGCCAAAGTCGGACAGTCGCTGCACCGAAGCGTTGCCGTTGGCGCTTAAATCGCCGAGCGCCGCAAGAACGGCGCGTTTCCGGCTGGCGATTGGCACATCCACATTCAAGTTTGCGCCGAAAATTGATTGTGTCAGATGGGTTGAGGGGATGGTCAATCCAAAACGCTGGGCATCGCTATCAAACGCCGCATCTTGTGCGGAGACTTTAAGGCTCGTCGAGAGGTCTCCGGCCTTCATTTTCGCCAGTGTGCCATTGATGAGCAGATCGATCACGCCGGTATTGCTGACGCCGTGCGTCAAGTTTGCAGGGCCAAGCGGCAAGATGCTTGCGGGAATTGCGGCATAGGGGTTCAGCAACGGGCTGGATGCGAACAGCCCCGCAACCGTCGCGGCGGAAAAACCGGTCTTCGTCGTCGAGTGGCTGTCCACCAGATCATAATTACCGGTGAACGACCAGTGCCAGTCATGGCTGATGTCACCATTAAGTGTAACGCCCAAATGTCCCGAAACGCTGCGGTTGCTCTGCGTTAATGCACCAAAGCTATCGACATAACGGTAGAGCGTGACGGGCTGATTGCCGAACGGGTTGAAAGCACTCCCCGCCGCAATCGGCACGGTGAGCGTAGGTAAGCCGTTGTCCGATGTGCTGTTTTGCAGTTCCAGCCGCCCATTGACCGTCGCCGACACACCACCGAGAATGCTATTGTTATAAACAATGTTTGCCGTGAAATCCTTGCTGTCGGGTACCAGCGTTCGATACGGCTGCAAGCTCGTCGCATTCGGCGTCGCGCTGAAATCAGCGAGTGTCGGCGAATGGGTTGCGGCAGTCGCGAGAACGCCGCAGATTGTCACCATCCCGAGGCACGGCGTAGTGGAGGCGACATTCCCGCCGAGCGCATATGGCGACGCTGGCGCGGCGCTTACGACGTTGCGCTGGTCTTCGTACAATGGGCTGTTGATTTGATACTCGAGCGCGACATTGAACCGACTGTTTTTGCGAATGCGCAGGTAGGTCGCCTCGGGCTGGTATTGTTGCGCACCGCCATCGGTCGCCTGCCCGTAGTTCATCTCTGCGGTGTACGCGCGAAACCGCTGCCGCAGCACGATGTTCACGACCTTTTGATCGGATGTATAGCCGTATTTGAGTGCAACTTCTTCGGGGAGAATATCGACGCGCGCGATCGCCTCGGGCGGAATGTCGCGCACCTCGCCAAATCCCGATATCCGCTTGCCATTGAGCAAGATGACGGGCGATCCACCGCGCCCGCTCGTCGTCTGTGGCGTTAGCTGGCTCAGCAATTCGGAGATCGAACTCACGCCGAAGGAACGAATATCCGCTGGACCAAGCTGAACCTCCGGCTTGACATCGCCGATCACAGCGCCGCGCTGCCGAACGCCCGCCGTAACCGTGATCGTGTCGGGATCATCCTCGCTCGCTGCCTGCGTAGAACGTGATGGGGGCGCAGGCACAGGTGCCGACGAGGCTTGTGCATAAACCTCTAAAGGCGCTGTACCCAGCATAAGGACGAGGATGGGAGCGCGTAACAACATATGAAATCCAATTGATGCGTAAACTAGGGTTAAGTGTCGCTGCTGTTAGGGAGCGTATCTGACGATGCGATGACAGTCGTTCAACCTCCCTACGCAAAGCTTGCGAGCAATCCTTCGTCACGCTACGCCGTACTGCAACATAGACGAGAGACAAGTATGACACGGCACCTTATTTCCTCTGGATCCCCATTCGAGACGCAAGTTGGGTATAGCCGCGCCGTTGTGCAGGGCGATTGGTGCTTCGTCGCGGGGACGACCGGCTATGACCCTGAGACGCGCGCCATGCCAGTCGACGTCGCGTCACAAGCGCGGAATGCCCTTGTTGTGATTGAACGCGCCCTGATTGAGGGTGGGTTTGCGCTCAGCGATGTGGTTCGCGCGACCTATTACATCACCGATGCCGCTTATTGGGAGCGAATCGGCCCTGTGCTGGGCGCTGCGTTTGGAGATATTCGCCCCGCAGCAACCTGTATTGTCTGCGGTCTCATAAAGCCAGAGATGAAGATCGAAATCGAAGTGACGGCGTTGAAAGGCTAATCGATGGCGCTCATACTTTATGGCATTCCAAATTGCGACACGATGAAAAAAGCGCGAGTTTGGCTCGATGCGGCGGGCGTCATCTACAGCTTCCATGATTACAAAAAGCTGGGGATTGATGCCGAAGCACTTACGCGCTGGTGCGATGCGCTCGGCTGGGAGGCAGTTCTCAATCGTGCTGGAACGACGTTCAAAAAGCTGCCCGAGGCTGACAAGGCTGATCTGGACCAGGCAAAGGCGATTGCGCTGATGCTCGCGCAACCCAGCATGATCAAGCGACCTATGCTGGAGGGAGCCAAAACAAAAGGGGAGAGCGTCCTCCTCGCCGGATTTAAGCCAGAGATTTACACAGCGCAGCTAAGCGCCTAAGCTGCTGACATGTCTACGACCTTCACCATCGACACCTCCACGTCGCGCGCCAACCCGACGCCATCGCCTATGAAACGCCTGACGGTGCCCGCCATCCGCGCGCGCAAAAGCGACGGCGTCACCAGCGACCCGCTCGTCATGCTCACGGCTTACACCGTGCGGATGGCGCAAATCCTCGATCCGCATTGCGATATGTTGCTGGTGGGCGATTCGCTGGGGCAGGTGATTTATGGCCTGCCGTCGACTGTGCCGGTTACACTCGACATGATGTGCGCGCATGGCGCGGCCGTCGTCCGGGGCAGTTACCACAGCGTCGTTATCATCGATATGCCGTTTGGCAGCTATGAAGCCTCGCCCGAACAAGCCTTTATGAGTGCGTCGCGCCTGCTGAAGGAAACCGGCGCGGCGGCTGTAAAGCTGGAAGGTGGCGAGGCGATGGCCGAGACGGTCGCTTTTCTGACAATGCGCGGTATCCCAGTGTGCGGGCACATCGGGCTCACACCGCAAGCCGTCAATATTCTTGGTGGCTATGGCGCGCGCGGTCGATCAGAGGCCGAAGCCGCCAAACTGCTGTCCGATGCGCGTGCGATCGATGCGGCCGGTGCCTTTATTTGCGTGGTTGAAGGTGTCATTGAGCCGCTAGGCGTCGAAATCACCAAGGTAATGTCGTGTCCCACAATCGGCATTGGCGCTTCGCCAGCGTGCGATGGCCAAGTGCTGGTGACCGAGGATATGCTCGGTCTCTTCGAGCGCGTACCACGCTTCGTGAAGCGCTATGCTGATCTTGCGGGGTTTGTCGATGAAGCGGTCACAGCTTATGCCAGTGAGGTCCGCAACCGTCGTTTCCCGTCAGCCGAGCAGACCTATCAGCCGAAAGCCAAATAATCTGGGCTTCCCCTTGGCCTTACGGGTCGCTAAGGAGACGGACTGATTTTGACGGAGAGTGATTTTGGCGCAACCGCCCGAGACAAATGACGCCTTTTTGCGCGAGGTCGACGAAGAACTCGGCTATGATCGGTTGATGGGCTTCCTGCGCGCCTATGGGCGCACTGTGCTCATCGTTATTGGTGTAGGCTTGGCCGGTCTTGCAGGAAGCCTGTGGTGGCAAAGCCATCAGGCGGATGTAGCGGGCCAGCAAGGCGAGCAATTGAGTGCCGCCATCAAAGATGTCGCTTCGGGCAAGGCTGACGGCGTTCCCGCTAAACTTACATCACTCGCCACGAATGGCAGTGAGGGCTATCGCGCCTCGGCAAAACTTCTTGCTGCAGCGATAGCACAGGAAAAGGGCGATATGCCGACTGCAATTGCCGGATTTAAAGCCGTTGCAGCCGATACCAGTCTTGATCAGAATTGGCGCGATGTCGCGCTCGTGCGGCAGACTGCTGCGGAATATGATACGCTCGCGCCAGACGTCGTCATTGACCGGCTAAAAGGGCTCGCGATCCCAGGGCGGCCATGGTTCGGCACCGCTGGTGAGCTCGTCGGCGTCGCATATCTGAAACAGAACAAACCCAACCTTGCTGGACCGCTGTTTGCGCAGATCGCGCGTGACAAAACCGTTCCGCCAAGCGTTGCCGACCGCGCCCGCCAAATGGCCACCAGTCTGGGCATCGACGTACCGACTGACACGAAGGATAAATCGTAATGAAGAAGTTGATCTCGGCGTTGGCGGTAACGGCTATGCTCTGCGGGCCGATGACAGCCGCGCAAGCTGGTCTTTTCGGTGGGAAGCAAAAGGCAAAGCCCAAAACACCAACGCATGGTGATCGCATTCCGATCCTTTTGTCTGAGAGCGGCGCGCTGCCTGACCCGAACCTCGCGACGGTGCCAGTCATTATTCCCGATCCGGTGACGAACGAAAATTGGGGCCAACCTGGCGGGAACGCAACCAAGGCCATGGGCCATGTTACGCTAGGTGCCGATCTGAAGCCGGTTTGGCACAAGGCGGTCGCTGGGAACACGCACCGTGCGCGCTTGGCTGCGACCCCTGTAGTTGCCGATGGCAAGCTCTATGTTATCGACACGCACGCCAATGTTCATGCCTTCGATGCCAAATCGGGCGATGCGCTTTGGACCGCCGATTTCGGTTCAAAGGGCAGCAACAGCGTCGTTTATGGCGGTGGTGTCAGCGTTGAAGATGGCGTGGTTTACGCGACGAACGGGCTTGGCGATGTCGGTGCGCTCAAGGCGAAAGACGGCAGCCTAATTTGGAAGAAACATCCAGGTGGACCGCTGCGTGGCGCGCCGAGTGTTGGCTATGGTGACATTTACGTCACGTCGCAGGACAACCAATTGTTCGCGATCAAGGCCGCTGACGGCAATATCGAATGGCAAGTCTCTGCCTCGCTCGAGCTTGCGGGCGTGTTTGGTGCCGCCTCTGCGGCGGTCGGGCAGGGCACTGTGGTCGAGGGGTTCTCGTCCGGCGAACTCAATGCCTATCGCTACGAGAATGGCCGTACTTTGTGGGGTGATGCGCTGTCACGCACCAGCATGTCGACCTCCGTCGCGGCGCTGTCGGACATTGACGCTAACCCGGTCATCGATCGTGGCCGCGTGTTTGCGATTGGTGCGGGCGGCCGCATGGTGAGTGTCGATCTCTTCACCGGTCAACGTATTTGGGAAATCAATATCGCGGGGCTGACAACGCCTTGGGTCGCTGGCGAATGGATTTTCGCGGTAACCGATGATGGCCAGCTTCATTGCATCGCGCGCAGCACCGGAAAAATCCGCTGGACGCTGCTCCTGCCGAACCATGTAAAGAACAAGGCTGATAAAGCGGCTATTCGCTGGTACGGCCCTGTGCTCGCGGGCGGGCGTTTGATCCTCACCAGTTCGCAAGGTGCTATTGCGGAAGTTAACCCCGGCGACGGCTCGCTCAAGTCGATGGGCCGTGGCTCAGGGCCCATGAGTGTCGGCCCCATTGTGGCGAATAACATGTTGTACACGCTCGACGAAAGCGGTCACCTGACCGCTTGGCGATAACGGAGCCGCTCGGTGGCAACCGCGCTCCCCGTGGTCGCCATCATCGGACGACCCAATGTTGGTAAATCAACACTGTTCAACCGGCTTGTCGGCAAGAAGCTGGCGCTGGTTGACGATCGTCCCGGCGTCACGCGGGACCGTCGTGAGGGCGATGCCGAGCTGATTGGCCTCAAATTTCGGATTGTCGATACCGCCGGCTTCGAAAATGAGGATCCGCAAACCCTTCCCGGGCGAATGCGCGCACAAACCCAGGCGGCGGTCGACGGTGCGGATGTTGCTTTGTTTGTTGTCGATGCCCGCGCCGGAATTCTGCCACTCGACACTGAGATCGCACGCTGGCTGCGCGGCAGTAAGACACCTGTTGTGCTGCTGGCCAATAAGGCTGAGGGGCGCGATCAAGAGGCGGGCGTGAATGAAGCCTTCCGGCTTGGATTTGGCGATCCGATCCCGTTTAGCGCCGAGCACGGGCAAGGTTTGGTTGATCTGTTTGAAGCGTTGCGTCCGCATATTGAGCGCGAAATCTATGACGAAGAACCTGTAGACCTGGGCGAGGAATATAACCCTGCCGCGCCGCTAAAGCTCGCGATTGTCGGTCGCCCGAACGCTGGCAAGTCAACGCTCGTCAACCGTATGCTCGGGGAAGACCGGATGATTACCGGTCCCGAGGCTGGCATCACGCGTGATGCGATCACCATCGATTGGCAATGGCGCAGTCCGGACGCGGGACTCCGCGAGGTGCGGCTGATCGATACGGCGGGTCTGCGTCGCAAGTCGAAGGTCGAGGACAAACTCGAGAAGCTCTCGGCGGCCGACACCAAGCACGCGATTGATTTTGCCGAGGTTGTCGTGCTGTTGCTCGATGCGACGCGCGGACTTGAGGCGCAGGACCTGAGGATTGCTGACCAGATTTTCTCCGAGGGGCGTGCGCTCGTTATTGCGCTCAACAAATGGGATGTGGCGGAGAACGGCTCCAGCCTGTTCCAGGGCGTGCGTGCAGCGCTTGAGGAAGGTTTCAGCCAGGTGAAGGGCGTGCCGCTGCTGACCCTCTCTGCGGCCACTGGCAAGGGCATCGATAACCTGCTTCAAGCCGCCTTTGACACGCGCGAGGCGTGGAGCCAGCGCGTCAGCACTGGTAAAATGAACCGCTGGTTTGAAAAGGCAATCGAGGCCAACCCGCCCCCTGCACCCGGTGGCAAGCGCATCAAGCTGCGCTACATCACCCAGATCAAGACCCGCCCACCGAGTTTCGTAATCTTTGGTACCCGGGTTGATCAACTGCCCGAGAGCTACCGCCGCTATCTGGTCAACGGAATCCGCCGCGAACTGGGATTTGGAGCGGTGCCCGTCCGACTGACGTTGCGCGCGCCGAAAAATCCGTTTGATGCAAAAGCCGATTGATCCGCTCCTGATCGACGCTCGAGGACTACGCTGCCCGTGGCCCGTATTGCGCGCAGCCAAAGCGTTTCGGGAACGACCAGATGCTGACATTGTCATCGTTGCCGATGATCCGATTGCGGCGACTGAGCTCGCCGCTTTTGCCCGCGAGCACGCGCTTCGGCTTGAAGGTGTCGAGACCCCGATCGGCACCGGCATCCGATTGGCACCAGATCGGAGCAAAGCGCAATAACGCATTAAGCCTGCCGAAGTAGCAATGTTCGCGGGAACCAACTGGGAACTTGGCACGATGTTACTGCGCGACTTACCACTGATTGATTGGCGTTTGTTTGATCGTACACGCCGCTTACTGGGTCATGATTTTCAGCGTGTGTTCGGCTATTTGCTTGAGGACGGGGCCAAGTCACTCACGCTGATCGAACGTGCCATTCGGGAAAATAAGGCCGCGCAGATTATCCTACCGGCCCATTGCATCAAGGGCGAGGCGCTTCAATTTGGCGCGGCACAACTCGCCCTTCTTGCATCAACAATCGAATTTGATGCGCGCGACTGTGTGGAGCGCCGGTGCGATCCGACGGCGTTGATCGCCGATGTTGCCCAGCTCCGTCCCTTGTTCAACACATCGATTGCGGAATTTGAACGGGTCATTTCTGCGGGACATGATAAGCGCCGCGCGGCCTGATCAACCGCCGAGGAACCGCCTAGATCCCAGCGTTGGTGACGATGTCAACCGCGCTGCCGCCGCCGTTTGTGTTTCCGATGGTGATGACAATCATTGCCCCATCCTTTGTGCGCGTACCGCGGATGGTATCGCCAGATTGGCTCGGTGCGTACCCCCGCATCATGCCCATGCGTCATATAAAAATCTGCAACCGACGCGACGGGCGCATTGCTGGTGAAGCTCACGACGCGCAAATGGCAGGTTGGGGTGTCACTCCCAGCGGCCTCACTGACATGACCCTGCGGATAGATCGGCAGATCGGCGGGGAGCTTCGTCGCCCAGGTCGCTGAATAGCTGACGGCGAAATTACACCCTGCTTTTGATTCAGCAATATCGGATCGCGCCGTCTGAGCGAGTGTCTGCGGAGCCTGGCCCGCTTTCGGCGTCGCCCGGTCTGCTGGTGGCAATGGCGTGCTGTAGGGCTCATCCGGCGGGCGAATGCTGTGCGAATTCGCCTGTGCCGCGAGTTGCGGATCAACCATGATCTGGTCCTGCAGTGCCCCTTTCACTGCGGGGTCGGCGGCGTTTGTACTCATCAGTTCGCGATCAAGCTCTGCGACGCTCTTCTGTTGATGCTTGTGGTGGCAGCCGCCAAGCGCGAGCGCCGCACAACAAAATACCGTGAATGAGCCGCGTATAGTCATATGTCGCCTCCTCGCACAGATCGGTTAAGATCTGGTTGCATATGACCTGCACGGTGTTAGCCTGCGCTGAATTTTATGGAGTGTGTAATGGTCTTGAGGACAAGTTTAGGTACGTTGTTGGTCCGAGCTTCCATCGTTTCGCTCCTGGCGACAAGCGCTGCCGTTGCGGCACCCCGTTCGGTCCCGATTGCCGCTTTGGTCAAACGCATCAATATCCCCTTCTCGCAGTTCACGCTCCCCAATGGTCTGCGTGTCGTGGTTCATACCGATCACAAGGCACCGGTCGTGGCGATCCAGATTTGGTATCATGTCGGGTCAAAGGATGAAGTCACGGGCAAAACGGGGTTCGCGCATCTCTTCGAACATCTGATGTTTAACGGGTCAGAACATGCGCCGGGTTCAGTCATCGAGCAGATGGATCAGCTGGGCGCGAGCGACCTCAACGGTACGACCAACAATGACCGTACCAATTTCTTTGAGACCGTTCCAACCGGCGCGCTCGACCGCGCGCTGTTCATCGAGAGTGATCGGATGGGCTATTTGCTGCAAGGGCTCAGCCAACCCAAGCTCGATATTCAGCGCGGCGTGGTGCAAAATGAGAAAAGGCAGGGCGACAACCAACCCTATGGGCTGGTGCAGTATCATCGGCTCGAAGCATTATACCCCGAGGGGAACCCCTATCGTCACCCCGTTATCGGCTCGATGGATGATCTTGATCATGCGAGTATGGACGATGTCCGCGCTTGGTTTCGCAACAATTATGGCCCCAATAATGCGGTGCTCGTTTTGGCCGGCGATATTGACCTGGCGACCGCCAAAGAGAAAGTAACGCATTGGTTCGGCGGTCTGCCCCGCGGACCAGAGGTTCAGCATCCTGTTGTCAGCGTCCCGACGCTCGCGACGCCCCGCCAGCTCGATCTTCATGATCAAATCAGTTTGAGTACGGTCGTGAAATTTTGGGCCGTACCGGGAGCAACGGACAAAGACTCAGCACTCCTCGATTTGGCGGCCGCCGTTCTTGGAGGGCTCGATAGCTCGCGCTTCAACGACATATTGGTGCGTCAGCAGCAAGTGTCCGTTGGTGCCGGAGCGGCCAATGCCTCGTTTGAAAATGGCGGCTATGTCGAGACATCGGTCACCGCGAAGCCCGGCGTTACCCTTGCGGCGGCGACGCAGGCGATGAACCGCGTTATCGCCCAATTCCTCGAGACCGGCCCGACGCTGGCTGAACTGAATCGCGCCAAAATAAGTATGATCTCGGGGCAGATTGCTGGGCTTGAGCGTGTCGGTGGCAAGGCTGGCCTGCTGGCCGAAGGGCTGACCTACGCCAATGATCCGGCGCACTATCATGTCGAGCTCGAGCGTATCGCCGCCGCGACGCCCGCGCAGGTGCGGGACGCTGCACGTCGCTGGCTCAACCGACCGGCCCTCACGCTGACGCTTACACCGGGGCCGCGCGAGGCGTACATCGAGACGAAGCGGCATGACGACATTGCAAAGACCGCAACGCCCGCGCTGCCGCCATCGATGGTCACCGACGACCGCAAAGCACCGCCGCCGCTGCAGCCGCTGACAGCGCTGACGTTTCCAAAGATCGAACGAACCACGCTGCGCAATGGTATTCGTGTCACGTTTGCGCGACGCAGCGACGTGCCGGTCGTGCTGCTCAATATGATCTTCGATGCTGGCACCGCCGCCGATACCGCAGGCAAGCTTGGTGAGCAGAATTTTCTGATCTCGGCATTGTCCGAGGGCACGAGCACACGGAGTGCCGCCCAAATTGCGGCTGACAGCGAAGCTATCGGCGCACGCGTGACGCAATCACTGAGCTCAGACCGTTCGACGATTGGACTGTATGCGCTGTCACCCAATCTCAACGCGTCACTCGATCTATTGGCTGACATCGCGTTGCGGCCGAAATTTGCGCCCAATGATGTCGAGCGTGTCCGCGCGCAACTGCTGGCGGGCCTCGCAGAAAATCAGCGTGATCCCAACTATATTGGCGGTCGCGCCATGGCTGCCGCACTCTATGGTCCCGACCATCCCTATGGGCGTCCGGGGCAAGGCACCGCAATGTCGGTGAAGTCCGTTAGCGTTGCGGATCTTCGTTCGGCCTATGGCGCATGGTTCAGGCCCGACATGGCGCAAATTGTTGTCGTGGGTGATACCGATCTTGCCACGCTGAAGTCCCTGCTCGAGGCGCGTTTCGGCGGCTGGCGGGTGCCATCGGCTCCGAAGCCCACCAAAAGTTACGATCTTCCGACGCCAGCACCACAACAGCGCATCACCATCGTTGATCGGCCCAATTCGCCGCAGTCACTGATTTATGGCGGTGAACTGTTGAATGCGACCGGACGAGATGATCTGCTTGCCCTGCGCACCAGCAACGAGGTTCTTGGCAGCGGATTTGGCTCGCGCATTTATCATGATTTGCGCGAAGTGAAGAGCTGGGCGTACGGGACAGGTGCGACGATTGGTCAGGAAGAGCACCAAATCAATCTGACAATCAACGCGCCCGTTCAAGCCGATAAGACGGGGGCCTCGATCAGCGCGATCCTAGATGACACCAAGGCGTTCTTGACGACGAAAGGCACCACGTCCGACGAGTTTAGCCACGTGATTGACGGCAATATTCGTCGGTTGCCGGGCGCGTTTGAGACGGCGGGGGCGGTTCTCACAGCCTTGCAAAAGATTGAGGTGTATCATCGGCCAGACGATTATTACACGCGGCTTCCAGCGCGTTATCGCGAACTCACACCGGCAATGATCGATGAGGCGGCCCGCGCAAAGCTCGACGCGAACAAGCTCATGTTTGTCGTTGTTGGCGATGTGGCGAAGGTGAAGCCCCAATTGGATGCACTCGGGCTGCCAGTGGACGTCGCGAAATAGGCGAGCGAGCGGGTGCACCGCTCGCGCCCGTCACTTTGGCGCGAGCACCATCAACATTTGCCTGCCTTCCATGCGCGGGTGTGCTTCCACCTTCGCATATTCGGCGGCGTCATCCTGAACGCGCTTCAGCAAGATCATCCCCAATTGGCCGTGCGCGAGTTCACGCCCACGGAACCGCAGCGTAATCTTGACCTTGTCACCCTCATCAATGAACCGATGCACCGCCTTCATCTTGGTGTCATAATCATGATCATCGATGTTGGGACGCATCTTAATTTCTTTAATTTCCTGCGTCTTCTGGCTCTTGCGCGCCTGGTTGGCTTTTTTCTGCGCCTCGTACTTAAATTTGCCGACATCGAGGAATTTTGCGACCGGCGGATCGGCGTTCGGTGACACTTCGACGAGATCAAGACCAAGCTCATTTGCCTGCTCCATCGCTTCGCGAGTGAACATCACGCCCAGATTCTCACCATTTTCGTCGATCACCCGCACTTTGGGCGACTGGATATACTCATTAAAACGCGGGCCATTGAGCGGCATCGGCGTTGGCGTCGCGGGGCGACGGATCAGAGGCGGACGTATAATTAAATCTCCAGATACTGTGCTAGCGACCGCGCTCTATCGCAATCCGCGCCGTTAGAAAAGAGGGTGATGCCGATTACCCCGATAGTGTGACGAATTTGCGCCAATTTGCTCAATCTTGGTTTGGCAGTTGTGACGCGTAGTCACCACCCAGCGCACGAACGAGATCGACGCGCGCCTGCAATTGACGCGTATGCAGCGCCAGTTCGGCACGCCCCGCATCAAGCGCGGCGGTCTGCGCTGTAACGACATCGAGGAAACTGGCTGCCCCGTCATGATATTGAATCAACGCGAGATCGAGCGTGGCTTGTGCCGCGCTGGCCGCCACATGTTGGTTTTGAACTTCAAGCTGAAGGTTATGAAGCTTCGCCAGTGCATCTTCAACATCCTGAAATGCGGTGAGGACGGTGGAACGATAATTGGCCGCCGCCTCATCAAAGCTGGCCCGCGCGCCGCGCGCCACAGCGCGTCGCTTTCCACCATCGAAAATATTAAGTACGGTCGAGGCAGGGCCGAGCGCCCAAAAGGCGTTCGGTGCATTGAACAAATTGCTGCCCGTGGTCAGATAGCCTGCGGACGCACCCAGACTGAGCGATGGGAAAAATGCCGCCTTTGCGACACCGATCTGCGCATTCGCAGCGTACATCCGTCGCTCCGCCGCCGCCACGTCTGGTCGCCGTTGCAACAACATTGAAGGCGGTGCCAGCTGGGTTGGTGGCACATTGATCACGTGCGCGTCACTGGTGATCGTGACGGCACTCGGAAGCGCCCCAACCAGCACCGCGATCGCGTGCTCGGTGGTTGCGCGGGTCGTCACCACATCGTTCAACTGCGCTTTAGCTGTGGCCAACTGGGTGAGGGCACGATTTTCATCTAGCCCTGAGGCGATACCGCCCTCATGTCGTATTTTTGTCAGATCATACGCGCGCTGATCCGCCGCGATTGTTGCTTTGAGCAAGGCAAGCGTATCATCTAGTCCACGCAGCGCAAAATAAGTATCCGCCAGCTGGGCCTGCAACGCGAGCCGAACGGACATATAGTCGGCGGCACTCGCATCAGCGGCGCCCCGCCCTGCCGCAATAGAATTGCGGACTCGCCCCCAAAGGTCGACCTCGTAAGACAATACCCCACCAAAGTCTTCGCTCGCATAGCCAGCGCCATTGCCGGTGTTGACGAGCGGTCGCGTCGCCGAGACTTGGTTGCGGCTGATGTCGGCATTCGCGTTGATCGTCGGGAATCGTGCGGCCTTCGCATGCTGCAGAAGGGCGTCCGCTTCGGCTTTCCGCGCGGCTGCAGCAGCCAGACTGGGATTTTGTGCCACCAGCTGCGTCTCTAGGGCGTTGAGCTGTTTGTCGCCGAAGACTGTCCACCATTCGCCACGCGGCGCAGCATCCAATGGCGTCGCTTCCACCCATGGGCCAGCCTCTTTGAACGCGACCGGCGTCACCGTCGTCGTCGGCACATATTGCGGCGCGAACGAACATCCACTCAAGACAAAAGTCAGGCAGAGCATGAGCTTATTTCTGGGCATGATGACCCGCTGCTCCGGCGTTACCCATCGTCACATGGACGGTGTCGCCATCCGCAATCGCATCGGGTGGCGTATCGACAACATGTTCGTCGCCACGCAATCCGGCGAGCACCTCCAAATTGTTGCCATCGTCCTGACCGACTTTAATGGGCAGCAACTTTATCTTGTTCTGGGCACCGACCGTTGCGACATACGTCCCGTTCCCGCGCGAGATCAGTGCGCTCGATGGAATTTGCAGGGCTGGCGTGGCACCAACAAGCGGCAGCGTCACCTGCGCATAGGCACCCGGCTTGAGTGCGCGATCAAAATTATCGGCTTGCAGTTCGACCAACATGCTGCCCGATTGCGGATCAACGGCATCGGCCATTCGCGTCACAACAGCATCGAAACTCCGCGCCGGATATTCGGGCAGCGCGAGTGCCGCATGCATCCCCTTGTGGATCTGCGCTGAGTTGCCCTGCGGCACATGGATGTAAATGCGCACGCGCCGCACATCTGAGATGGTGAACAACGGTGTCGAGCCGGCGCTACCCGCAACAATCAGCGCGCCAATTTGGGTGGTACGGCTCGTGACGACTCCATCAAACGGCGCATGGATGAAGCCGAAGCTCCGCTGCGCCTCAAGGCGGCGCACATTTGCGCGGGCGGCGTTGGCTAGCGCCGTTTTTGCGCCCAAATCGCCTCGCTTCTCGTCGCTTTCCTGTTTCGAAACGGCATCCTTCGCGAGAAGGGCCGACCAGCGCGCCGCCGTCGTTTGCGCCAATTGCAGATTCGCGACCGCCGTTTGATAATCCGCGCGCGCCTGCGCAAGTTGTTGCGTCACATCGGGGGTATCAATGGTCGCGAGCGTTTGGCCACGCCCAACAGTGTCACCAATATCCACCGACCAATGCCGCAGATAACCGCTGGTTTGGGCATAAATCGCTGCGGCGTTCAGCGCCTGCAAATTTCCCGGCAACACAAGCGCTGCATTCGCTGTCGCGCGCTTGACCGGTACCGCGAGCACGGTCAACGTCGTGTTCTGGCTGCTATCGGCCTTGAGATCGGAATAAGCCTTCGCGCGGAATGCAAGGCCGAGCGCGACCACCACGACCGCGATCAATCCAGCGATAATGCCGAGGCGGCGCATGTTAAATGCGGGGGTGGCTGGCGTATCAGACATGAACGAGTTCCTTTTGCGCGTCGGGCGCTTTGCTAACCTTGCGATGGACGAAGCTGAAGACGGCAGGGACGAATATAAGCGTTGCGACTGTCGCCACCAGCAATCCGCCGATGACCGCGCGCCCGAGCGGCGCATTTTGCTCGCCACCTTCACCCAGTCCGAAAGCCATAGGCATCATACCGATGATCATGGCCAGTGCGGTCATCAAGACTGGACGGAAGCGAACGCGTCCGGCCTCGAGCGCCGCCTGCAGCGCGTCACCGCTCGCATTCAGCTGTTCGCGTGCAAAGCTGACAACCAGAATTGAGTTTGCGGTCGCAACGCCCATACACATGATTGCGCCGGTCAGGGCTGGAACCGAGAGCGTCGTCTGCGTGACAAACAGCATCCAGATAATCCCGGCGATTGCAGCGGGGAGCGCGGTGATAATCACGAGCGGATCAAGCCAGCTCTGGAAATTCACAACAATCAGGAGGTAAATCAGAGCGATTGCCGCAATCAGCCCGAGCCCCAGACCGGTGAAGGCGATGTTCATCGTCTCCACCTGCCCGCGCACCGCAACGGTGACGCCCTTTGGCAATTCAGGCTGAAGCTGCTTCACAACATGATTGATATCATCAGCGACCGCACCAAGATCGCGCCCTTGCGGCGTCGCGTAAATATCCACCACTGGCTGCAAATTATAGCGTGATACGACAGCCGACGTGCTGCCACGAGTGAATGCGGCGAGGCTGCCGAGGATCTGCGGCGATCCCGCGCCCGAACTCGAAATCGGCAGATTTTTGAGCTCGTCA
>Ga0007825_1000035_pt1 | contig 46714 bp, 43 predicted proteins | sample CryBogCBE13Jul09_FD_71229 | JGI IMG/M metagenome (GOLD analysis project Ga0007825, IMG submission 71229) | Freshwater microbial communities from Crystal Bog, Wisconsin, USA - CBE13Jul09 | ecosystem: Environmental > Aquatic > Freshwater > Lake | place: Crystal Bog, Wisconsin, USA | collected... | reverse complement strand
CAGCCTCATGCGGAGCGCCGCCGCGCAGCAACCTATAAACAGCCAGAGGACTGATGCGGTCGTCAGCAACACCATCGTATCAAGCAGCCCACTTGTCGTGCGCAACAATCCGGCGAGCACCATCAGCGTCGACAGGCCCGTCGTGGCAATCAGCAGCGGGATCGGCACTTCGCGGCGCGACGTCCAAGCGAGCGCGCGCGGCAGCACCCCGTCGCGCGCCATCCCGAGCGGCAGTTCGGCATTGATCAAAATCCAGCCATTCAGCGCACCGATGATCGAAATGGCCGCAAACAAGGCCACGAGCGAGCCGGCGCGGGTGCCGACAAACTGGCTGAAAAACAGCGAGATTGGCGCGCCCGACGCGCCGAGCGCTGTCGGCGTGAGCGTCATCGCGATTCCGGTACTGATCGCCAAGTAAAGCAATCCGGTGAAAGCAACGCCCAGTGCCGTCGCGCGCGCAATGTTACGCTCGGGATTCCGGACTCGGCCTGAGATGACGCTCACCCCCTCGAAGCCAAGAAGGGCAAAAAAGGTGATCCCGACCGCAGGCGTGAGTTGGGCCGAGGCATAGGGCGCTTGCCACTCTGGGTGAAATCGATGTCCGCCCTGAAGGACAAAATAACCAAGCACGAACAAAATCGCGATCAAGGGCAGCAGCTTGAGGACTGTCGTAATCTGCTGAAACAGGCCAACGCCGCGCGCGCCGCCAAGGTTGAGTATCGTCAGGCTCCAGAGAATGACGAGAGACGTTACCACGGTGTTGACGGCCGTCTGCCCAAGTACCGGCCACAGGAACGCAAGATAACGTGTCGCGCCGAGCGCATAGGCAGCATTGGTCGAACAATTGGAGACCCAATAGCTCCAGCCGATCAAGAGGCCGGGAATGGGCCCGAGCTCATCGGCACAGAGTGGCACCATACCCTCGGTATGCGGGCGCGCGGATGTCAGCTTGCCGAGCAAAAGAGCCAGCAGCATCGCGCCGATGATCGCCATGACCCAGCTTACAATCGCGGTCACACCAAATGGCGCGAGTTGCGCGGGAAGCAGGAAAATGCCCGAGCCGATCATGCCGCCCACCACAAGCGCAATCGCGGTCCAAAGCCCATAGGGTCGATATTCGGTTGTCATCTGCAGCCTCCCGCACCGAGACTGCACATGAATGTCATAAATGCCAAGCGCCAACTGTGGAGATGTTTGCGGGGCAGGTTGTTTAATTGCGACGTAACCGAAATTGGGCATCGTGAATTAACCCTATCCCGCTATTAAGGGCGAGCGAGACCTGATCGTGGAATGAGATCAGACATGACTGGATTAAACATTTTATTGCGCGATGAGCGCGGTGCATCGGTGATGACGGTAGCTATTATTGGCGGCCTAATCTGCCTGATTTGGGTCGAAATATCGCGCATAACGGGCGTGAGCGTGTCCGACATGATTGAAATTGCCGCCTATAATCTCGGGCTGAGTGGCAATTAGGCGTTAGACGCGCCACCGCGTCTCAATCTCGGTGGTAACGCTCGTCATCAATTTATGCACCGGACATTTTCCCGCAACGCCGAGCAGTGTCTCGCGTTGTGCCGCTGTCATCGGCCCGCTGACGCTGACCTCGGCCATGAGCCGATAAATCCCTTTGCGCTCTTCGCTGTTGTCGCGCGTCACGCTGACCTCAATGTCCTCAAGCGGAATATCATTGCGCTGCGCATACCAGAGCATCGTGAGCGCTTTGCAAGCGGCGAGCGACGCATCATACAGGTCGTGCGGGTCGGGGCCATCGTCAGACCCTCCGTCGGATGGCGCCATATCGACCGTCAGATCATGATCGCGGATCAGCAAATCATGGCGCGTGTCGCTGTGGTTGCTACGGCGAACGGTGATCATAGTCCTCTCCTTATGGCAGCGGGATAAATTCGGTCTCGCCCGGCACCTGCCCCATCGTGCCCGCGCGCCACGCCGCTTTGGCCGCCTCGATCTTGTCTTTGCTCGACGAAACAAAGTTCCACACCATATGCCGGTGCCCAAGCGGCTCGCCACCAATGATGACGTAGTGCGAACCCGTTGGCGCGCTGATCTGCGCTGCCTCATTGGTCAGCACTCCGAGCGTGAACGGGGCGAGCGCGGTGCCATCGACCTCAATCGCATCGCCTAGCACATAGATTGCGCGCTCGTTAGCATCTGCTTCGAGTGCCAGCACATGGCCCGCCTCGGCTTGCACATCGACATAGAGCGTCGGCGAGAGCGGCTTGACCGGTGACGTCACGCCGAACATCGCGCCGACCATCACGCGCGCCTTGAACCCCTCACCCGACACTGCCGGGATGTCCGCAGCGGGTGTATGGACGAACGACGGCTCGCTGTCTTCCAGCGCCTCGGGCAGCGCGCACCACAGTTGTAGCCCGTGCGAGACCGACACCTTCTGTCGCAGATCATCAGGCGTCCGCTCGGAGTGAACAATACCCTTGCCAGCGGTCATCCAGTTGATCGCCCCCGGCTCGATCCGCTGCACAACACCTAACGAGTCGCGGTGCATCATCGCGCCCTCAAACAGATAGGTCACGGTCGACAGCCCGATATGCGGGTGCGGGCGGACATCATGATTATCGCCCGGCTGTGAAGTTACCGGCCCGAAATGATCGAAGAACACGAATGGGCCAACGGCTTGCCGCTGCGCCGACGGCAGCAGCCGCCGCACCATAAAGCCGCCGCCCAAGTCCTTGATATGGGGTTCAAGAGCGTATTGTAAGGGCATGGGCGACTCCGGTGCGCGTTGGATTGGTGCAATCTAGACCTTCAACCAACGCCCGCCAACCCGCAAACCTAATGCGCCAGCGCCTTGTTGATATCCTCGACCATCTTCTTGGCATCGGCGAGCAGCATCATGGTGTTGTCGGCATAGAAGACGTCATTATCGACGCCGGCATAGCCCACGCCGCCCATGCTGCGCTTGATGAAGAACACCGTTTTCGCTTTGCCCACATCGAAGACGGGCATCCCGTAAATCGGTGAGGATTTGTCGGTTTTCGCCGCCGGATTGACCACGTCATTCGCGCCGATGATGAACGCCACATCGGTCTGCGCGAACTCCGAGTTGATGTCCTCGAGCTCGAACACCTCATCATAAGGCACATTCGCTTCCGCCAGCAGCACGTTCATATGCCCCGGCATCCGGCCGGCCACGGGGTGAATCGCGTATTTCACGCGCACCCCCTCTTTCTTCAGCAGATCGGCCATCTCACGCAGCACATGCTGCGCCTGCGCCACGGCCATGCCATAGCCCGGCACGATGATGATCTGCTCGGCCTGCGCCATCATATAGGCCGCATCTTCGGCTGACCCGCGCTTCCAAGGGCGCTGCGCCTTCGCTTCGCCGCCGCCTGCTTCGGGAGCCGCGCCAAAGCCGCCTGCAATCACGCTGATGAAGCTGCGGTTCATCGCCTTGCACATGATATAGCTCAGGATTGCGCCTGAAGAGCCGACCAGCGCGCCGGTGATAATCATCGCCGTATTCTGCAGCGTGAAGCCCATCGCCGCGGCCGCCCAGCCCGAATAGCTGTTGAGCATCGACACCACGACCGGCATATCCGCGCCGCCAATCGGGATGATCAGCAGGAAGCCGATGAGGAACGAGAGCGCGGTGATCGTGAAGAATATGATATACGGCCATTCGGTCGCGTGCGGCAGTCTGCTCGACATATCGTAAGTGAAGAAATAACCGATAAGAAACAGAATACACGCAATCAATCCAATATTAATGACGTGCCGCGCGGGCAGCAGGATTGGCTTACCCGACATATTACCATTGAGCTTAAGGAACGCGATCACCGAACCTGAGAAGGTGATCGCACCAATCGCAACGCCTAAGCCCATTTCGATGCGGCTGATGGGGTGTATGATTGGCACGTTTGCTGCAGTGCCGTTAAAGAAATGGACATGAACATATTCGGTGATGCCGAACGCTGCGGGATTGAGGAACGCCGCACACGCCACCAGCACCGCCGCCAGCCCGACGAGCGAGTGAAACGCCGCGACAAGCTGCGGCATATCGGTCATTTTGATCCGCCGTGCGGTGACAATGCCGATGGCCGCGCCGATGGCAATGGCGATCATAATCGGAAAAAGTTCAGTTATGCTCTGCGGAAAAGCAGCCTTATCACCAACATAAAACAGCGCACTACTCGGGTTATAACCCAGCTCCTTGGGGTTATGGAGCGGAAAGCTTGTCACCAGCGTCGTCACCACGGCAATCGTCATGCCGATCATGCCCATGCGGTTGCCGCGTTGCGATGTCGCGGGCGAACTCAGGCCTCGCAACGCAAGAATGAAACACACACCCGCGATCAGATACGCGAGCCCAACCCAGAACGGGGGTGCAGCATGCTCCATTTAGCGTTCCTTCTTCTTATACATCGCGAGCATCCGCGCGGTGACGGCAAAGCCGCCAAAGATGTTGACGCTCGCCAGCGTGACCGCGAGCAGCCCCAGCCATTTCGATGTGCCCGAACCCGCAGCAGCAGCGGCAATCAGTGCGCCGACAATAATCACCGACGAAATCGCATTCGTCACCGCCATCAACGGCGTGTGCAGCGCCGGCGTCACCGACCACACCACATAATAGCCCACGAAACACGCCATCACGAAGATGGATAGAATTGAGATGAAGTCCATAGTCAAATCCTCAATAGCCTCTCGACGATTTTAATTCATCCGCCAGAACCTCGTCCTCTTGTTCTTTGACGTAGGCTAAGCAGCCTTCCAAAAATGACCGACTCTTTCCACGACAGTCAGTCTCTTGGTATATTTTACGTGTCATTGCCCAGTCATAACCTGCTTTGTGACCACCACATGATCCTTCACAGGGATAGTTTCCAAATCTTTGCATAGTATTAGGTCCGGCTTCGAAAATCGGGTATCTTATGTTCGGATTAATTTGCTCTCGCTGTTGATTAGAGGCCTCGTGGCCAAACATAAATTTTATCGTAGGTTGCCAACCGCCGTTGAACAGAAAAAGCAAAAATAACCAAATGGAACCAAAGACTAGGATCCCATATTTTTCCTTGAGCCACTCAAGAGCTGTCCTCGGACTCACCCCCTCAGCCTCTCGCTCACCACTTCACCACCCTTGGTCAACCGGATCGCATTGCCGATCTCGTCATCGAGGACAGGCCGCCCCGCCTCTTTATCCCAGAACGCCGAGAGAAAATTATACAGGTTCCTAGCGAACAGCGCCGAGGCGTCCGCCGCGAGCCGCGAGGGCACGTTGCGATGGCCGACGATCTTGACGCCATGCACCGTCACCACCTCGCCCGCGACCGCGCCTTCGACATTGCCGCCCTGCTCAACGGCGAGATCGACGATCACCGATCCGGGCTTCATGCTGGCAATCTGCGCGTCCGAAATCAGGCGCGGCGCGGGCCGTCCGGGGATCAAAGCCGTGGTGATCACAATATCCTGTTTGGCGATATGCGCCGAGACGAGCGCGGCCTGCGCGGCCTTATACTCGTCTGACATTTCAGTGGCATAGCCGCCAGCACCCTCACCCTCGATGCCCTTCACATCTTCAACGAAGATCGCCTTCGCGCCGAGCGACTCGATCTGCTCCTTGGTGGCCGAGCGGACATCAGTGGCGGACACTTGCGCGCCCAAGCGGCGTGCTGTGGCAATCGCTTGCAAGCCCGCCACGCCAACGCCCATGACGAACACGCGCGCGGCGGAAATGGTGCCCGCCGCCGTCATCATCATCGGAAAAGCGCGGCCATATTCCGCGGCGGCATCGAGCACGGCCTTATAGCCGGAGAGGTTCGATTGTGAGGAGAGAATGTCCATGCTTTGTGCGCGGGTGATGCGCGGCATAAACTCCATAGCCAGCGCCTCAATGCCAAGGCCGGCATAGGCGTCGACGCGCGCACGTTCGCCAAACGGGTTCAGCCCCGCGACCAGCCACGCACCCGGTGCCATGCCCTTGAGATGATCGGGCATCGGCCCCTGCACGCCCAGGATGATGTCAGCCCCCGCCAGGGTCGATTCGCGGTTGCCAATGCTGGCCCCCGCCGCTTCATAATCGCTATCCGCAATGCTGGCGTTGCGCCCTGCTCCGCTCTCCACGGCGAGTTCAGCGCCAAGCGCCTTGAACTTCTTCACCGTCTCGGGTGTGGCAGCCACGCGCATTTCGCCAACCGTCGACTCCGTCAGGACTGCGATTTTCATGCGATGATCAACGTGTAATGATGAAGATGACGCCCGCGACGACAATCGCGACACCAACGGCACCCCATTTCAGCATGGTCCAGAAGCCTTCAAAAGTGGAATTGGCAGCAGCCAATGTGTCTTCGTTTTGCGTGTCCGATGCCATATGCGCCTCCTATCATTACACTGTTGCCGGACTGCTTAGCCAGACGAGCCGTGCATCTCAAGCGCTAAGAGTCACAGCGGCTTAAGCTCCCCTTTACTCCTCCGCATTAGTGTGAGCGTTTGTTTACAACCCCGAGGAACCATGACGCCGAATTCCACCCGCTTAGTGCTGTTTGTGTGTCAAAATAAGGCGCGGGTGCACCAATTCGGGGTTGCAGCCGGGCGCGCAAACTGGCGTGTCATTCACGCAACCCATGCCGAACAGGCGATAGCCATGCTCGGGACACACGATGGCATGGCGCTTGACGCTGTTCTCACTGATCAGACTGCGCCCGAGACATTGGTCCGCGAGATCGTCGCGCGTCGCGCCGCACTTCCCGTATTGCTCGAAACCGATACAAACGAAGCCGGGCTGCAGGCGATGCGGCTGGGCGCTACCGACTATTTGCTAAAGCCGACAACAGCGGAACGGCTGCTCGCCGCGCTAGAAGCGGCACTCGCCACATCAACATTGTGTGAGCTGCGCCCGTTGAGCGAACGCTCCGCACCACAACTCAGCTTTGCGGAGATTGTGGGCTCTGATCCGACCTTTCGGGCAGCGTTGGCACTTGCTGCGAAGGGCGCGCGCGCTCGTGCGCCCATGCTGATCGAAGGCGCGGCCGGTGTTGGTAAATCGCTCGTGGCCGGCGCGGTTCACGCTGCAAGCCCGCGCGACAAAAAGCCATTCATGATTGTGAATGTGGCGCATGGCGCACCAACGCTGATCGAGTCGGAAATATTCGGCCATGAAAAAGGTGCCTTCCCCGGCGCGTTTGACCGGTTGATCGGGAAAGCGGCACTGGCAGACGGAGGCACTTTGTTGATCAAGAATGTTGATCAATTGGGGCCGGACCTGCAACTGAAGTTGCTGCGCCTGATCGAGCATGGCGAAATCCGCCCGTTCGGTCGCGCTGGTGCACAGCTCGTCGATATACGCGTCATCGCGACGAGCCTCACACCGCTCCACGACGCCGCACACGCGGGGCGTTTTCGCGAAGATCTGTATTATCGGCTCGCGACCGTACATGTCACGCTTCCGAGCTTGCGCGCGCGGCATGGCGATGTCCCCATGCTGGTGCGGCATTTGTTGGCTAGGCAGACTGCAAACGTCACAAGCACCACCATCGGCATAACCGATGCTGCGCTCGAGATTCTCGGTGCCTATCATTGGCCGGGCAACGTCGCGCAACTCCAGAGCACGCTGCTCCGCGCGACCATCGGCCAGCCCGGCGAAACCTTGACGGTGACTGATTTTCCGGTGCTCAACGCACAGACCCAATTGTCCCCGCGGCTCGCATCGGTCGCGGTAAACCCGAGCGGCGTGACGATGTTTTTGCCCGACGGTCATCTGCGTCCGCTGACCGAGATCGAGGCCGATATCATTCGTCTGGCAATTGGCCATTATCGCGGACGGATGAGCGAAGTCGCGCGGCGCTTGGGCATTGGCCGCTCGACGCTCTATCGCAAATTGATCGAGCTTGGACTGACCGACGCAGCGTAATCGGCGCTTGCCCTTCGCCCCTGAAATGCGATATTCTAGACATATGGATCAGATTGAAATGATGGCCATCCGCAAAGCGGGTGATGACGACGATACGGGTGCGGGTATCGCGACCAAGACGCGCAGCAAAACCAAGAAGCCCTCGCTTTATCGTGTGCTCATGCTCAACGATGATTATACGCCGATGGAGTTTGTCGTGCTCGTCCTCCAGCGTTTCTTCCGGATGAATATGGAAGATGCCACGCGAGTCATGCTCCATGTCCACCAAAAGGGCGTTGGCGTCTGTGGCGTGTTCAGTTACGAAGTTGCTGAAACCAAAGTGACCCAAGTGATGGACTTCGCGCGCGAACACCAACACCCGCTGCAATGCACGCTCGAGAAGGCCTAGCCCACCACTTCCGCAATTGCGGCATAAACAAGATCAAGCTCGTCCGCGGTCACGCAATAGGGCGGCATGACATAAATGACATTTCCCATGGGTCTTAGCAGCAGCCCGCGCGCACGGAAGGCCGCAGCCATACGCGGACCGATATTATCAAGATACCCCGGCGTGTCCGACGCGACATCCATTGCGTTGATCGTTCCGCATTGGCGCTTGTTGATAAGGCGGGGTGAAGTGAGTGCCGCCAGCCGCGTCGCCTGCATCTCCGCCAGCGCTGCAATCCGCTTGTGCACCGGCTCCTCGGCCCAAATGGCGAGATTGGCATTGGCCGCGGCGCACGCAATCGGGTTCGCGGTGTAGCTCGACGAGTGGTAAAACATATCGGCGCGATTGGCGCTATAATGCGCATCATAGATCGCCTCGGTGGCGAGCGTCGCGGCGAGTGGCAGCGCCCCGCCGGTCAGCCCCTTCGACAGGCACATAATATCAGGCGCGATGCCCGCCTGTTCGCACGCAAACATCGTCCCCGTCCGGCCCCAAGCGGTCATCACCTCATCGAGAATGAACAACACGCCATGCGCGGCGCAGATTTCACGCATCGCGCGCAGCACATCCGCGCCGTAAACCAGCATCCCACCCGCACCCAGGATCAGCGGCTCTACGATGAACGCGGCGGGCTTAGCGGGCGCGCAGCAGGCGGCCGCCAGCGCATCGAGCGTATTCTGGCCATCACCGCGCGGGAACGGAACCGTCGCGACGTCGAACAGCAAAGGCGCATAGGCCTGATTATAAACGCCGCGCGCGCCGACCGACATCGCGCCAATCGTGTCACCATGATAGGAATGTTCGAGCACGATGATGCGGTGGCGCGGTTCGTTTCGTGCGCGCCAATACCCCAGCGCCATTTTGAGCGCGACTTCCACCGATGTGGAACCTGAGTCGGAGAAGAAGCAATAGTTGAGCGGCTCGGGCGCGAGCGCGACGAGCGCGTGCGCCAGCGTTTCCGCTGGTTCATGCGTCCAACCGGCAAAGATGAGCTGATCGAGCGCCTCGGTCTGCGCGCGGATCGCCGCCATGATCTTGGGATGGCAATGGCCGTGCGTTGTCACCCACCATGACGAGATCGCATCGAGCCAGCGCTCGCCCACCGCACCATAGAGCCATGCGCCTTCGCCGCGCGTGATCAGCGGGATCGGATCTTGCAAGCCGTGCTGCGTGAAGGCGTGCCAGACGGGCGAACGTGTCATGCGAAATCCGCAAGGTTGAAGTGCGCGGCGAATGCCCGCGCGAGGTCGTCTGCCCTGAGTGGATCGATCATCGGCAGCCGCCCCATCCGCCGCACGCCGGACAGCGCCGGAATGATCGTCTCATTGTCAGAATGCGCATCGCCAACAAAGGCAATCCCGTGAATCGGCACATTGCGCGCCTTCAGCGCTTCAATCGCGCTCAGACTATGGCTGATTGTGCCGAGCTGGGTGGTGGCCACAAGAATGAGTGGGATTTGCCAGCGCGCGAACAGGTCTGCGCTCAACACCCTGCGCGTGAGCGGCACGAGCACACCCCCTGCCCCTTCAATCACCAGCGGATCGTGCTGCGGCGGCACCAGCGCATCAACATCGATCACTACATTTTCCGCCTCTGCGGACAAATGCGGCGAGGCTGGCAGCGCGAGCCGATAGGCCTCGGGGACAATCTGCGTCGCCGCGACGCCCGACAGTCTTGCAACCAATTCGGAGTCGGTCTCCTCCTCCAGCCCAGACTGGATCGGTTTCCAATAATGCGCCCGTAGCGCCCCTGTGAGCGCCGCTGAGAAGATGGATTTGCCGATGCCGGTTCCCGTGCCGGTGACGACGAATCGGCTCATTGCACCTCCTCCAGCGCCCCCACGAGCACATCGACGAGCGCATCGACATCCGCGACCGACGCGTTGAGCGTGAGTGAAAGCCGCAAGCGCGACGTCCCCTCAGGCACCGTTGGCGGACGAATGCCGCGCACATCAAATCCGGCCGCCTGACAGTTTGCGGCGACAGCCATCGTCCGCACATCATCACCGATAATGATCGGCTGGATTTGCGTTGGCGTCGGCGTCATCCCGAGCTTTGTGTGTAGCTGCTGCCCGGCATGCGCCACCAGTGCCGCGAGCCGAAATTGCCGTTCCATATTGCCGCTCACAAGCCTGAGCGCGGCGCGCGCCACAGCGGCCATCAGCGGCGAAGGTGCGGTCGTGAAAATAAACCCGCGCGCGCGGTTGATGAGGAAGTCGATCAACACGCCAGGGCCGCAGACCAAAGCCCCCTCGCAGCCCAAGGCCTTCCCGAACGTATGCAGTGTTATGACATTGTCACGCCCCTCCAGCGCCTCGGCGAGCCCTGCACCCTGCGCGCCATATACGCCCGTGGCGTGCGCCTCATCGATCACCAGAATGGCGTCATGGCGGTCGGCGAGTGCCGCCAAGGCATCGAGCGGGGCGACGTCGCCATCCATGCTATACAGGCTCTCGACCGCGATCCAGATTTGCCCCTTATGACCCTGCGCGCGCCAGAGCTGGATCGCGTCGGCCATCGCATCGGCATCATTATGCGCAACCGCGACATGGGCGGCGCGCGAGCGCTTCATCCCGTCATGCGCGCTCGCGTGGATGAGTTCGTCGTAGAGGATAATATCCTCGCGCTGCGGCAATGTCGCAAAAATGGCCATATTGGCGATAAAGCCATTGGCGAAGAACAGGGCCCGCTCGGTTCCGAACTGTGCCGCCGCTTCAGCTTCCAATGCCTCATGCTCGGCGTGATTGCCGCGCAGCAGGCGCGATCCACCCGCGCCAATCGGCACACCGCGATTGAGCGCCATCGCCGCCGCATCGCGTAGCTCGGACGATTGCGCGAGACCGAGATAATCGTTCGACGCAAAATCGATCCCCACGCGCGGCGCCAACCGGCGCGACCGCCCGCTTTGTGCTAAGTGCTCAAGCTGGGCCGAGAATGCATCAAATCGGCTCACGCCGCCGGTTGCTCCAGCGTCACCATAAGCCCGACCGCCGCATCAAGCAGCCGCCGTTCGAGCGACTTAATCCGCAGCGCCGCCGTGATTTTGTCGCCGAGCAAATCGGTGACATAGAATGTATCCACCGCGCGCTCGCCATAGGTCGCGATGTGCGCCGAGTGAATAACGGCCTTCGCCTCAAACAGGCTGAACGCGAGCGCATACAGCAAAGCCGGCCGATCCGCGGCATTGACCTCAATCACGGTGTAGCGGTTCGACGCGACATTATCGATGAGCACGTTTGGCGCGATGTCAAACGCATCGGCACGCAAGCGCGGATGCGCGCGCGTCGCGAGGCTCGTGCTCATCTTGTGGCGATTGACGAGTGCATCCTCGATCGCATGTTCAATCCGCATCAGCCGCTCGGGCTGATCGATCGGGCCCGCAAACGCGTTCTGCACCAGAAAATTATCAAGCGCCATGCCATCGCGCGTGGTGTGGATGCGCGCATCGATAATGCTGCCGCCCGCAAGGTGGATTGCGCCCGCCACGCGGTAGAACAACCCGGGGTGATCGCTTGCGTAAACAGTTACCAAGGTCGCGCCTCGTGCGGGGTAAACCTGTGCGGCAATCGAAAGCGGTTTGTTACCAGCAGCCGCGATATGTTCGGCATTGCGCGCCAGAATATCGTCCGGCTCCGCGATCCAGTATGGCTCTGGCAACCGCTTGATATAGCTGGTGAATTGTTCGTCATCCCAATTCAATGTGGCTCGCAGCGCCGCCTGTTTGGTCTGCACGCGCTCGGCACGGCCACGCTGCTTGTGGCCAAGCCGCAACACTTCCTCCGCTGCCTCATACAGATCGCTGAGCAACTGGCGCTTCCAGCTGTTCCACACACCGGGGCCCACTGCACGGATGTCGACGACCGTGAGCGCGAGCAGCAGCCGCAGCCGTTCGGGGCTTTGCACCAGCTCGGCAAAATCGAGGATGGTCTTGAAGTCGGATAGATCGCGACGGAACGCAGTATCCGACATCAGCAAGTGATGCCGCACCAGCCAGGCCACGGTCTCGGTTTCGGCGGGCGACAGGCCAAGCCGCGGGCAGAGCTTCATCGCAACTTCCGCGCCCAGAACGCTGTGGTTGCCGCCGCGCCCCTTGGCGATGTCGTGGAGCAGCACGCTGACATAGAGTGCGCGGCGCGAAACAATCTGCCGCATGATCGCGGTCACCAGCGGGTGGTCTTCCTTGAACGCGCCCGCCTCGATCTTCGCCAGCAAGCCAATGGCATGAATGCTGTGCTCGTCCACCGTGTAATGATGATACATGTCGAACTGCATTTGCGCCACAACACGCCCAAAATCGGGCACGAAGCGACCAAAGACCGTCGCTTCGTTCATCGAGCGCAGGATCATTTCGGGGCGCTTGGCACTCGTGAGAACTTGCATGAACAAGTCGTTCGCCCGCTTGTCATTGCGAATCGCATGATCGATCAATTTAGCATCGCGATTGGCGGCGCGCATCGCCTGGGGGTGAATCTCAAACTCATGCTGATCAGCGAGCGCGAACATCTCGATCAACCGCACCGGATCCTTTTGGAACCAGTCATCGCTCGGCAAGGTGATCCGACCGCGCTCTAGCACAAAGCCGCGCAGCGATTTCGGCGTCCGGCGCGCTTTAATAAACGTCACTGCAAAGCGCGACCCGCGCTTCGCAAAGCTATCGTCCACATGCGCCAGAAAAAGCCCGGTGAGATCGCCCACCAGCTTCGCCATCAAGAAGTAATGCTTCATGAACCGCTCGACTGCCGACCGGCCGGGACGATCATTATAATGCATCCGCGCAGCAATTTCGCGCTGCACATCGAAGGTTAAGCGGTCCTCCGCGCGATTCGTGATGGTGTGCAAGTGGCAACGCACGGCGAGGAGGAAATTCTCGGCCTTTTGAAACTGATGCAGTTCAATCGGGGTGAACAGCCCGCGCTCGGCAAGCTCTTCAACCGTGTTGACGCGATGGATGTATTTGCCAATCCAAAACAGCGTCTGCAAGTCGCGCAGGCCGCCCTTCCCCTCTTTCAGGTTCGGCTCGACCACGTAGCGGCTATCGCCCATCCGCTGGTGACGCTTCTCGCGCTCCGCGAGCTTCTGTGTGACGAAGTCGCGCGCGGTTCCCGCCAAGATTTCTGCATCGAAGCGTGCCGCCGCCTCGTCATACAGCGCCTGATCGCCCCACACATAGCGCGCTTCAAGCAAGGCCGTGCGGATCGACAAATCTTCGCGCGCCATCTTGATCATTTCATCGAGCGACCGACTCGAATGACCGACTTTGAGCCCCAAATCCCAGAGCGTATAAAGAATCGATTCGATGACCTGCTCGGACCAGCCTGTCTGTTTGTATGGCGTGAGGAAGGCGATATCGACATCCGAAAAAGGGGCCATCTCAGCGCGGCCATAACCACCCACCGCAACGAGCGTGAGTCGCTCCGACGCAGTCGGGTTACTCAGTGGATAAAGCCGCTGAGTCGTAAAATCGAACGTCAGCCGCAGAATTTGATCGATGAGGAATGCTTGCGCGTTGGCACATTCCCGACCGGCACTCGGCTTCGCTTCGAGTCGCCGCGCGATCTCAGCCCGACCGGCACACAGCGCGCTCCGCAATGTCTCAACAAGCGCCGCCCGCGCCTCAAGAATGGGAGCGTCAGGCAAGGCTGACAACGTATCGCCGAGCGCGCGGCGATCAATAATCGCTCGGCGCGACGGGCTAAGGCTGGCGTGGATGTTCATACTCGGGTTCGCAGATACCAGATTTTTGCAGCAACAGCACGAGATCATGCACTGCCTTGCTCAAATACATGATTTCTGTCTCGCGGAGCGCATCCAGCTTGTGATGCAGCGCTTCAACTTCCAGCTCCGCCTTGATATTGACTTCATGATCAGTTGCAGCTGCATGGCGATCAATTTCGGCCTGTCGATTCTGGCTCATCATGATGAACGGGGCGGCATAAGCCGCCTGAAACGACAGCGCGAGATTGAGCAGAATAAACGGATACTCGTCCCAGTGGCGGATATACGCCGTGACGTTGAGGACGATCCACGCACACAGAATCATCGACTGAATGATAATGAATGGCCAAGAGCCCATCGTTGAGGCGACGCTGTCGGCAACCTTCTGTCCCAGCGTCAATTCGGGTGAAGCCAATTCGCGCTGCTGCGCAAACAAATCGCGCAACTGCCGCCGTGCGCACCTTAAATCTTCCAGCAGCGCCAGTTCAGCGTCCTGCAGACCTTTTTGAATATCTTGGATCACCATCATCGACACCTCCTTCGCCAGAAGCGTCGCACTATCCTGCATGGCTCGCAAGCGCAACAACCTGATGGGCCGACAGTCGTCGCTCCGGGTCGAACGGCCAATGGCTCAATGTGTGTTGCGCTTTATTTCGGCATCGCGCGTCCGCTGGTCGAGTGACGCTGCAGCCTCGTTCAATTCCTCGGCCTGCGCCTTGGTCACACCACCTGGGCCAAGCGCGTTTGGCGAGGGCCCGCACGACACGAGCAAAACCGGCGCAATGCCCAGAATGATCAAGAGAGAAAGGCGCTTAAGAACCATCTGCAAGCCCGATGCCCATGGCTGTACGTCCCCTGTCGGCGGAGCACAAATAATTAGGGCCGCCCCCGAGGGGACGGCCCGTAACCATCTTAACGAACTGTAGTAAGCGAGCTTACTTAGCAGCGTTGTCAGCAGCGTTCATCATGGCGCCGGCAGCATTGTCTGCACCGTTCATCATAGCGCCAGCAGCGTTGTCAGCACCATTCATCATGGCGCCAGCAGCGTTATCAGCACCATTCATCATGGCGCCAGCAGCGTTGTCAGCAACGTTCATGACGTTGTCAGCGGTGTTTGGAGCTGAGGTCGAGCAAGCTGCGACACCAAGAGCTGCAGTGAGAACGAGCGAAAGTGCAATGGTCTTCTTCATGGTAGGATCCCTCCTGTTAAACCGTCAAAGTGGCGGTCAGCGCGGAAAGGCAATATACCCCCTCGGACCGGTAGAGAATCCCCTAACGATTCGCTAACGGCTTGGCAATACCCCATTAACATGATGTGCAATCGATAGCGGGGGCTGTGAAATCAGTTGATCGCATATAAAGAATTGTTTATATGTTGTCACATGAATGCCCCAATAGACATATTTCGTGCGCTGTCAGACCCCACGAGGCTGAGAATTGTGGCACTTTTGCGTTCGATGGAGCTTTCGGTTGGTGAACTGGCGCAAGTGCTCGGCCAAAGCCAGCCACGTGTTTCGCGCCATGTAAAAATTTTATGCGATGCAGCAATTTCCGCGCGCCGTCGCGAGGGAAGTTGGGTTTTTCTGACGCCCGGCGACTCGGAACTGCTCGCGCCGCTGTTCGCCGCCATCGATCATCTCGCGTTCAAATCAGGGGGTGATCATTGGGCACAGGCTGATTCGGCCCGCCTAGTGGCCGTGCGCGCGGATCGCGCCGCCTTCGCGGCCCAATATTTTGCTGCACATGCACAAGAATGGGACGAGATCCGATCGCTGCATGTGAGCGATGCCGCGGTTGAAACGAAAATTATCTCCGCTTTGGGCGAACAACCGCTGGGTAAGCTCGTCGATATCGGTACGGGAACGGGGCGGATGATAGAATTGCTCGCCTCCCGATCAGAAAAAGCGATTGGCATTGACCGCAGCCCCGAAATGCTCCGTCTCGCCCGTGCAAAGCTGATGGAAGCGGGGCTCGATGCCGTAGACCTGCGACAAGGTGACATCCATGATTTGCCGTTGGAGGGTGATTCGGCAAATACTGTCATCCTTCATCAGGTGTTGCATTACCTCCCCGCGCCGGAAGTCGCGATCGAGAAACTCGCGCGGATCACTGCGCCGGGCGGGCGCGTGCTCATTATCGATTTCGCGCCGCATGACCTTGAGTCGCTGCGCGACCGCGATGCCCATGCGCGTCTCGGCTTCTCGGACACACAAATTTCCGGCTGGTTCGCCGCAGCAGGGCTCACGTGCGACCTGACCGACGAGCTTCCGGGCGATCCGCTCACTGTCAAAATCTGGCGCGGCACCAAGCGCGCCCCAACCAAGGCATCATCATGACCCCATCGCTGAACCAACTCGAAGAAGCGCGCCGTGCGCTCGACACGCCCTTGTTCGCCGATCTGGCCGGCGATGCGCAGGTAAGTTTTGAGTTCTTTCCCCCGAGCACCGAGAAGATGGCGGAAACGCTCTGGGGTGCTGTCGAAACGCTCGCCCCGCTCAATCCGCGTTTTGTGTCAGTCACATATGGCGCGGGCGGTTCGACGCGCGAGCGCACGCACGCGACCGTTGCGCGGATTGTGAAAGAAGCCAACCTCCCCGCTGCCGCGCACCTGACGTGCGTCAATGCGAGCAAGGCCGAGATTGCCGATGTTGCCAATGCCTATTGGGATGTGGGTGTGCGGCATATCGTCGCGTTGCGCGGTGATCCGCCAGCAGGCGAGACGTACGCACCGCACCCGGAGGGCTATCAGGGCGCGGTCGACCTCGTTGCGGGCCTTCGCGCGCTGCACCCGTTCGAGATTTCGGTCGCCGCTTACCCCGAAACGCATCCGCAGGCGCTCAGCGCGGATGCCGATATCGACAATCTGAAGCGCAAGTTGGATGCGGGGGCAACGCGCGCGATCACGCAATTCTTCTTTTCGCCCGAGACGTTCTTTCGCTTTCGCGACAAAGTTGCGGCGGCGGGGATCACGGCAGAGATACTCCCGGGCATTCTGCCCGTCTCCAACGTCGCGACGACGCGGCGGATTGCGGGGCAATGCAACACCGCAATCCCGGACTGGATGGACCGGCTGTTTGAGGGGCTGGACGAACACCCCAGCGCGCGGCAATTGGTGGCCGCGACTGTGGCTGCCGAAATGTCGCGCCGACTCTATGCCGGCGGCGTCCGCCATTTCCATTTTTACACCTTGAACCGCGCCGAACTGAGCTATGCCATTTGCCATTTGCTCGGATTGCGCGGAGGAGCCAAAGCATGACTGCCCGTGACACCCTCTTCGCCGAAGCCAAGAAGCGCATCCTCATCACCGATGGCGCGTTTGGCACCGAAATTCAGAACTGGAAGCTTTCTGAGGCGGATTACGCAGGGTCACTTGGGCTTTCCAAAGACCAAAAGGGCAATAACGACATCCTCGCGCTAACCAAGCCTGAAGTGCCCGAGTCCATCCACCGCGCCTATTTCGAAGCAGGCGCGGACATTGCCGAGACCAACACCTTCTCTGCCAACCGCATTTCACAGGCGGACTATGCGGCCGAGCATCTCGTGCGCGAGATCAATCTTGAGTCGGCGCGGCTCGCCCGCCAGATCGCCGATGAGTTCCAAGCCAAGGATGGCCGACCGAGGTTCGTGGCAGGTGCCGTGGGCCCGACGAACAAGACACTGTCGCTCTCGCCAGATGTGAACGACCCCGGCTTTCGCGAGATCGACTTTGATTATCTCAAAGACGTTTATCGCGAGCAGGTTGATGCGCTCATCGAGGGTGGAGTGGACTTCATCTTGATCGAGACGGTTTTCGATACGCTCAACGCCAAGGCGGGTATTATGGCGGCGAAGGAAGCGGCGGACGAGTTGGGCCGCGACATCCCCATCATGCTGTCGATGACGCTCACCGACCTCTCGGGCCGCAATCTCTCGGGCCATACCGTCGAGGCGTTCTGGCATGCGGTGCGCCACGCCAAGCCCGTGACCATCGGCCTCAATTGTAGCTTCGGCGCGGAACAGCTCCGCCCGCATGTGAAGGTGCTGAGCGGCATCGCCGATACGCTCATCATGATCTATCCGAACGCGGGCTTGCCCAATGATCTCGGTGCCTATGACGAGGAACCGCCGACGACAGCAGGTCTGGTGCGCGAATGGGCAGCGGCGGGACAGGTCAACATCCTAGGCGGCTGCTGCGGATCGACACCCGCGCATATCAAGGCGATTGCTGATGCGGTGCAGGGGCTGCCGGCACGACAAGTGCCCGTGCCGCCCGTCGTCACGCGGTTGGCGGGCCTCGAGCCGATGATGGTGGCGGCATGACCCAAACCCAAACAGCCTCCTTCATCAACATTGGTGAGCGCACCAACGTCACAGGCAGCGCCGCGTTCAAGAAGCTTATTATGGCGGGCGATTTCCCCAAAGCGGTCGAGGTCGCGCGCCAACAGGTTGAGAATGGCGCGCAGATTATTGACATCAACATGGATGAGGGCCTGCTCGACTCCGAAGCGGCGATGGTCACCTTCCTCAAGCTGATCGCCGCCGAGCCCGATATCGCGCGCGTGCCGTTCATGATTGATAGCTCCAAATGGAGCATCATCGAGGCGGGGCTGAAATGCGTTTCGGGCAAGCCGATTGTGAACTCGATTTCGATCAAGGAAGGCGAAGAAGCGTTCCTCGATCATGCGCGCAAGTGCATGAATTATGGTGCGGCGGTTGTGGTTATGGCGTTCGATGAGAAGGGTCAGGCGGACACCAAAGACCGCAAGGTCGAGATTTGCGAGCGCGCCTATAAATTGCTGATGACCATCGGCTTTCCGCCCGAAGACATCATCTTCGACCCCAATGTGTTCGCCATTGCGACCGGCATTGATGAGCATCGCCGCTACGCCATCGACTTTATCGAGGCGGTGAAGGAGATTAAGGCGCGCTGCCCGCATGTGCATTTCTCCGGCGGCCTCTCCAACCTCTCGTTTAGCTTCCGTGGCAATGAGCCGGTGCGCCGCGCGATGCACTCGGTGTTCCTCTATCACGCAATCCCCGCCGGGCTCGATATGAGCATCGTCAATGCGGGGCAGCTCGACATTTATGACCAGATCGACCCCGTGCTGCGTGAGGCGTGCGAGGATGTGATCTTCGACAAGCATGACGACGCCACCGACCGGCTCATCACGCTGGCGGAGAGCTATCGCGGCACAGATGCGGTCGGCGAGAAAGCCGCTGAAGAGTGGCGCGGCTGGCCGGTCACTAAGCGGCTCGAACACGCGCTGGTCAAAGGCATCGATATGTATGTCGTTGAAGACACTGAAGAGGCGCGGCTCCAGTTCGCCCGCCCGATTGAGGTCATTGAAGGCCCGCTGATGGATGGCATGAATGTCGTCGGCGATTTGTTCGGCTCAGGCAAAATGTTCCTGCCCCAAGTGGTGAAATCAGCGCGCGTGATGAAGAAGGCGGTCGCGCACCTGATCCCGTTCATCGAGGCGGCGAAGCAGCCGGGCGCGCGGCCCAAGGGCAAGATCATCATGGCGACGGTGAAGGGCGATGTGCACGATATCGGCAAGAACATCGTAGGCGTGGTGCTGCAGTGCAATGGCTATGAGGTGATCGACATGGGCGTGATGGTGCCCTGGTCGGACATTCTCAAGGCCGCGAAAGAACATGACGCGGATATGATCGGTCTGTCTGGCCTGATCACACCGTCGCTTGATGAGATGGTGACGGTGGCAGAGGAGATGCAGCGCGCGGGGCTGAAAATCCCGCTGCTTATCGGCGGCGCAACCACCAGCAAAGTCCACACCGCGCTGCGGATTGACCCGAAATATGATGGGCCAGTGGTCTATGTGCTCGATGCCAGCCGCGCGGTGGGGGTGGCGTCCACCCTGCTGTCCGATACGTTGCGTGATGATTTTGTGAAGGCAACGGCGACCGACTATCAGACTGTGCGCGATAACCGCGAGGGCAAGGGGCAGAACGAACTCGCCACGCTCGCCGAGGCGCGCGCCAATGCGTTCGTGATCGATCCCGCGCTCGCCCCCCCTGCCCCGCTGCAGCCGGGTGTGCATGTGTTCGACGACTGGTCGCTCGAGGATTTGCGCGAGGTGATCGACTGGACACCCTTCTTCCGCGCTTGGGAGTTGGCGGGCAACTTCCCCGCCATCCTCACCGACGAGGTTGTCGGCGAGAGTGCCACCGCTCTCTACGCCGATGCGCAGAAGATGCTCGATACGATCATCGCCGAGAAGTGGCTGACGGCCAAGGGCGTGGTCGGTCTTTGGCCTGCGCACCGCGACGGTGACGATGTTCTGCTGGACAGCGGAACGCGCCTCCCCTTCCTCCGCCAGCAGATCAAGAAGCGCGGCGATCGCGCCAATATGTGCCTCGCTGATTTCATTAAGCCTGACGCCGATCATATCGGTGGTTTCGCCGTCGGCATTCACGGCATCGATGCGCACATCGCGCGCTTCAAAGCCGGTCATGATGATTATCAGGACATTTTGCTGAAGGCGCTGGCGGATCGGTTCGCCGAGGCCTTTGCCGAGCGGCTGCACCAACATGTGCGCACAATTTTGTGGGGCTATGCACCCGATGAGCAACTCACCAACGAGGCGCTGATCAAAGAGCAGTATCGCGGCATCCGACCCGCCCCCGGCTACCCCGCCTGCCCCGATCACTCATTGAAGCCGATCCTGTTCGATCTGCTCGATGCAACGGCGAATACCGGCATCACGCTGACCGAGAGCTTCGCGATGTTGCCGACGGCTGCAGTGTCCGGCTTTTACTTCGGGCACCCGCAGGCCGAATATTTCGGTGTGGCGCGCATCGGGCAAGATCAGGTCACAGACTATGCCGCGCGGCGCGGCGCAGACCTCGCCACCGCGCAGCGTTGGCTGCGGCCTAACCTCGATTAGATGGTCGTGTACGTGCCCTTGCCCCAGCCGGTCGGGGTATCGTTTGCCCATTCGGTCGTCACGTTTTGCCATGTGCAATACACGCGGATATGATTGTTACCGGCGCTATCGACCCAAACCGTGGCCGAGACGGTGCTTCCAGGCGCTTTGAACTGACCGGTGACCCAGACAGTCGATCCCTGATCAAGACAGCGTTCAGTCACGTTATAGCCATCGGTTGAATAAACGCGGATATGCAGTCCTGATTTATCAAACCAGTTGACGACGGCTGTTGAGATTGGGAAATTTGGATTATCGGTCATAGCACTCTCCGGTGGGGCCAGACCTCAGAAACGCGACTCGACTTCCGGCACCTGCATTCTGCCTAATTAGATCGCAGGATCAACCGCTAAAGTTGCAATGTGGAGACCTTCGGTTAACGCTTCGCAGGCCAGACAACGCGGTCGCCCTCGCGGATACCGAGCCGATCAGCAACACCCCCGCCAAGCTCAAGCACCGCATTCACCGAGCCGCCAGATGCCAGTGGGGTTAAGTCATAAGGCTTAGCACGGCGTTTGATGCTCTCGATGCGTCCCTCAGGCGTGACGAAGATGATATCCAAGGGGATCATCGTGTTCTTCATCCAGAACGCAGCTGGGCGCGGCGGGGACATGGGGAAGATCATGCCCTTATCGGCATCGAGATGCGCACGGCACATCAGGCCACGCTCTTGCTGGTCGGACGTACGCGCGACTTCAATGATGAACCGCCGCTTTCCGTGTCTTGTGTCGATCTGCAGCGGCGCATGCTCGGCAAGCGGCGCGAATTGCGTCGGACAGTCAGCCCAAGCGGCCGGAGCCGCCAAGGCAGCAAAAAAAACTGTCATCGTCGCGAGAGCGACAGTCGATATAGTCTTCACGGCCGTTTAATCTCCACAACCAGCGGGCCTTTTGGCCCCGGGGCGATGCGTGCCTGCAATGTCTCGGCGGGGATCATCTCAACAATTCCAGCAACGCGGAGCGTCTCCATATGCACGAAAACATCTTCCTGTCCACGAACGACAAAGCCATACCCCTTAAGCCGGTTAAACCATTTCACGATCACCGGCTCAAATTCGCCCGCCGTCTCGCGGATTTCGGGGCGCTCAGCCAAAGATTTACGCTCAGGCACCGTGCGCGGCAATTCGGTGACCGTTGATTGATCGAGCGCGAGGATGCGTACCGCCTGAAGTCCGCGCGCGCCCTGAACCGCCTCGCATTCAACCCGCTCTCCCTCGGCGAGCGTCCGGCGGCCGAATTCGCGCAGCAAGGAGAAATGGATCAGGATGTCACCAAGGCCATCATCCGCAACAAGGAATCCGAATCCTCGGGTCGCGTCAAACCATTTAAAGATCCCGCGATACAGCCTGGGCGTCTCCGACCCCGCCGTTTCGGTCATGTCCTAAAATCCAAACTAAACCCCACGCACTACCCCCGTGCTTCATGACAAAACGACTAAAAACACTTTAAACTCAGTAGCCTATTAATGTCTAAACGTTCATAATTGCAACTGCCGTTAATGCTCTTCCGTCGTCTCTCGCCAAGCTGCCAGCGCGGAAGTCACGTCGTCATATCGATGCCCTGCCCGGATCAAAGCAGCAATGATTCGCTGTTCCACCTCACGCGTTCGCACTTGCTGGCCATATGGTCCAAGCCGCCGACGCTGCAAGTATGTATTTATCGCAGTCGCGGGATCGATAGGGCTCGCGGCCATGATCTCGCTCGCCGTTTCATGTTCTATCCCTGCATCACGCAACGCCACACCAATCCGGCGCGCGCCATAGCCTCGACGACCGAGCGACGCGGTTTTAAGCTCCGCATAGGCTGTATCATCGACGTAGTGGAGATCCGCCATTTTTGCGACCAGCGCTTCGATGTCTGGCGCCGGTTCATCCGTCGGCCACCGCTCGCGACATTTGCGCAGCAAATAGGCGCGGAGCTTGGACGATGTGGTCGCGTAACGGGCAACATAATGCATTGCCAGCCGTTCAAGCGCGTCCTGCGTCAAGGGCGGGCGCGCGGACGGGCGGTTGTCATCACGACGAAACTTCATACGCCACGTTTGTGCCACAGTCGTGCGGCATAGACTAGGGCTTCATCGTTATCCTGTTTTAAAGTTGGTTCCCTCATGACACCAAGTCTGTCCACCCCGCTGGTTTCAACCGCGACCGAAGACGAACTGCCCCGTCGTTTTTCAGACTTCGCAACGCTCGGTGAGACATTGGATTATGCAGCAACTGGGAAGCGCGGCCTGAACTTCCATGATGCGCGCGGCAGCCTCGCGCGTGCTTACCCCTATTCTGAACTGCGTGGGGATGCGCTGGCGTATGCGCATCGATTCATTGCGCGTGGGATTCAGCCCGGTGACCGGATTGCGCTGATCGCCGAGACCGGGCAGGAATTCGCCGCCCTGTTCTTTGGTTGCATCTACGCCGGTGCCTGGCCTGTGCCGCTCCCGCTCCCGACATCGTTCGGCGGAAAAGAATCGTACATCGACCAACTCAGCGTGCAACTGAAAAGCGCGGATCCTGCGTTGCTGATTCACCCGCTCGAACTGGCCGAGATGGCGCAAGCGGCAGCAGAAAATGCGGACACTGTCGCGCTCGCGTGGGAGCAATTTGGGTCCGAGACCGCGGTCGAGACAAAGCTTCCGACCGCGCAATCGGACGACATTGCCTATCTCCAATATTCAAGCGGATCGACACGCTTCCCGCATGGTGTGGCCGTCACGCATCATGCGCTTCTCAACAATCTGGCCGCCCATGGCCACGGGATGCAACTGATTGCGAGTGATCGCTGCATATCATGGTTGCCTTGGTACCATGATATGGGGCTGGTTGGCTGCCTCTTGTCACCAATCGCGAATCAGGTTTCGGTTGACTATCTCAAGACCGAACATTTTGCGCGCCGCCCGCTGGCTTGGCTCGATCTGATTTCACGCCATAAGGGTACATCGATCAGCTATTCGCCCACCTTTGGTTATGATATTTGTGCGCGGCGCGTATCTAGCCAGTTTGATGCGAAAGAGCGGTTCGACCTCTCGCGCTGGCGGCTTGCGGGCAATGGCGCAGACATGATCCGACCCGACATTATGCAGGCGTTTCTCGATGCCTATGCGATTGCCGGATTTAACGCTTCGGCGTTTTTGCCGAGCTATGGCCTTGCCGAGGCAACGCTGGCGGTGACGATCATGCCAGCGGGTGAAGGCATTCAGGTTGAGTTGGTGGAAGAAGCCGATCTCTCGGGTGAAGCAACGCCTGCGGATCAGCCAAAGCGCTATCGGGCGATTGTGAATTGCGGCAAGCCGGTGCGCGATATGCAGGTTGAAGTGCGAACCGAAGACGGCAGCGTGTGTCCGGAGCGTGCGATCGGAAAGATCTGGGCCAAAGGTCCGTCGATCATGCACAGCTATTTCCGTGACGAGGTATCGACTGCAGCTTGCCTTAAGAATGGGTGGCTTGATACGGGAGATATGGGTTATCTTTCAAAGGGTTACCTGTATATCGTTGGCCGCGCCAAGGATATGATCATCATCAACGGCAAGAATCATTGGCCGCAGGATATCGAATGGGCGGTCGAGCAGATCCCCGGTTTCAAAGCAGGCGACATCGCCGCATTTGCGATTACGGCGGCGAATGGCGAGGAGACGCCGGCGGTGCTTGTGCATTGCCGCACAACCGACCCGAAAGAGCGCGCCAAATTGCATGATTTGATCCGTGAGCGAGTCCGCGCGATCACGGGGATGCAATGTGTGGTCGAATTGGTGCCGCCGCGGACATTGCCGCGCACCAGCTCGGGCAAGCTCAGCCGCGCGAAAGCCCGCAATCTCTACCTTTCTGGCGAGATTCAACCCTATGATGTCGCGGCATAATTTTTAATCGTCGATTACCTATCGATAACCTTTTGCCGCTAATGTTGAGGCGTGAACAAAGCTCCGCCTCCTTCAACTGCGATCAACCTTAATTGGCTGGTCATTCTCGGCTTCACCGATCCCAAAGCGGCGGATTGGGGAGAGGTTCGTGCAGCCCAAAAAGAGGCAATTCATCGCTACAGCCTCACGCGGGCCGCACTCGTCATTGGGTCAATCTGGGTCATATTCGTAACCTATTATGGCTCTATTCCGGCGCTCAAGCTCTTTGGTTGGCTTGGTGCGATGTTTGTGTTCTCGCTCATGAGCGAGATTTTGACTTATCGTCGGCAGAAGTTGCAGCTGACGAGTATCACAAGCGCGGAACTGCACAGCGAGACCTACACGTCAATTGTTTACGGCGCGATCTGGGGCACACTGCCTATGATGCTGGCACCATCGAGCAGCACCGAGCGGATTTTCCCGCTCTGGGCAGTGTACACCGGTATCATGGCGGCGGCAGCATTTGCTCAATCCGCTATTCCGCTCGCGACAGTAATGCTTATTCTCATGATGGGCGGTGGGCTTTGTGCGGCCATGGTTTCGCTCCATGAAACCTTCACTGCCGTTATCTCCGCGATCTATACGCTCGGCTTGATGATGGTGACCTTGAGTAACGGTCGCAATTTCATCGCGCACAAATATGCGTCGCTCGCGCTCAACGAGAAAACCGAAGTCGTCTCGATGCTGTTGCGCGAGTATGAAGATTCGGGCGGCGATTGGATGTGGCAAACCGATGCCGCGAAATGTTTGACGCATATTTCGCCGCGCTTCGCGCATCTGCTCGGCATGGAGCCGGAGAATATCGAATCGAAGCCATTGCTCCAAATTCTCGCGGGTGAGGCTTGGGAGGCGGGTAATTTCTCGGCCGGGCTGCGAGTGCTTGCCGAAAAACTCAAGAACCGTGAGTCCTTCTCCGACCTGATTGTACCCGTTACTGTGAACGACGAAGTCTTTTGGTGGGAGCTTTCCGCGAGCCCCCGTTTCGACGAGAATGGTCGCTTCCTCGGCTTCCGCGGCGTGGGATCGGATGTGAGTGACGCGCATCGTTCGGCTGACAAGATCAACCGGATGGCACGCTACGATACGCTCACCGGGCTCCCCAACCGGCTGCAAGTCAATGAGACGCTGGCCCACACGATGAACGAAGCCAAGCGCTGGAATGGTCGTTGCGGCTTTCTGATGATCGACCTTGACCGGTTCAAGGCCGTCAATGATACGCTCGGGCATCCGATTGGCGACCGGCTGCTGACAAGTGTGGCGGAACGACTGAACGCAATCATGACCAACAACGAACTGTGTGGGAGGCTTGGTGGCGACGAGTTTGGCGTTGTCGTTAAAGATGTGCGCGACCCCGTGTATCTCCAGCGCCTCGGCAAGAAAATTATCGATGCACTCACCACGCCTTACGAGATTGACCAGCACACGCTGTTTATCGGTGCCAGTGTCGGCACCGCGATCGGGCCGCGTGACGGCCGCACCGTGGAAATGCTCGTTCGTTCGGCTGATCTGGCGCTTTACCGCGCGAAGGATGCGGGCGGCAATGTTGTGTTCGCGTTTGAGCCACAGCTGCATGCCGAGGCTGAAGAGCGTCGCGTCCTCGAGTTGGCGCTGCGCCGCGCCGTGGAGCGCAACGAGTTCGCGCTGCATTACCAGCCGGTTGTGAATGCCAAAACTGGCGTCATCGAGAGTTTTGAAGCGTTGCTGCGGTGGAACAATCCCGAGTTGGGCATGATTTCTCCAGCCAAGTTCATCCCGATCGCCGAGGATGCGCGCCTGATTACCGCAATTGGTGAGTGGGCGTTGCGGACCGCGTGCGAAGAAGCCACGCAGTGGCCAAGGCATGTGCGAATCGCGGTTAACGTCTCTGCAGAGCAGCTCACGAGCGCCAATTTTGTGACATCGGTGATGTCCGCGTTGTCGCAGTCGGGGCTTGAAGCTGGGCGGCTTGAACTCGAAGTCACCGAAAGCATTTTTATGAAGGAAGGCACGATCGCGGTCAAAGTGCTCGAGCGTATTCTCGCCCTTGGTGTGCGCCTCGCGCTTGATGATTTCGGCACCGGCTATTCTTCACTGGGCTATCTGTCGAAAACCAAGTTCAGCACGATCAAGGTTGATCGGTCATTCGTGCAGGGTGCATCGAACAACCTGCCCGAGTGTATCGCGATTATCCGCGCGGTTGTCGCTTTGGCCGATAGTCTTGGCATGTCCACCACCGCCGAAGGGGTGGAAACCGACGATGAGTGCCAGATGATCAACGCGCTCGGCTGCCGTAAGATCCAGGGCTATCTTTTTGGACGACCAATGCCCGCAGCGGAGGCACGCAAACTCTTTCCAGCGCAGGCCGCCAGAAAAGTCGCTTAAGTCGCGGCTAAATATTACGGCGCACCGCTTGCCTAATACGCGCGAAATGACATACACAAATCTCGAACCGAAAGGGGATTTGTGCCTGCGCCCAACTATCAGTCGCCGAGCGAACTGCCCCCCGGCTTTTTGGCGGCGCATCGGCAAATGGTCGCGGACAAAAGCATCCAATTTGCGTTTCCCACAATACAGCAACCAAAACCGTGGGAACCACCATCGTGGCTGCGAGCTATTGGCCGGGCGATTGCTTCATTCGTAAATTTTGTCGGGCCGGCTGGTATCTATGTGTTCTGGGGACTGGTTGTCCTCGCCCTGCTCGCCATTCTTGCCATCATTCTGCGCGAGCTGGGTTACATCGACTGGAAGCGCAGGGCGCATACGGTGGAAGAGGAGGTCTGGCAGCCCGCCGAATCGCCAGCGCGCAAACTCCTTGCCGAGGCGGATGCGCTCGCCGCTCGTGGGCAATATGCCGAAGCCGCGCACCTGCTGCTGTTGCGGTCATTTGAGGATATTGATGCGCGCCGCCCCACCCTCGTGACGCCAGCAATGACCGCGCGCGAGATGGCCAGCCATGCGGCGGTTCCGCCTAATGCGCGCGGGATGTTTGCGCTGATCGCGCGGCAAGTGGAGGCGAGCCTTTTCGGCGGCGCACCGCTTGCGGCTGACGGCTGGCAAACGTGCCGCGCCGCTTACACAGACTTTGTTCGGTCGCACGAATGGATATGAGCCCCGTCCGTGCGTGATTCCGGATTATCTTCGGCGGCACGCGAGCCCTTCAACGCGCGGGTGATGATCTGGGTCGTCGCCGCTGCCATCGTTGCGGTGATCGCTTTCCTGTTTCTCTCGACCTACGCGCCCGAAGGACCGGATGGGAATAATGGCGGCGCACATGCGTTCTCAAAATCGGCGATTGGCTATGCCGGGTTTGTAAAACTTGAGACCGAGCGCGGCATTCATGTCGACATGGCGACCGATGAAAGCGCCTTGAAAACTGATGGACTGCTCATTCTCACGCCCGAGGGCTTTCAAGACCCCGAGGCGCTGGCCAAGATCGTGCGCGAGCGCGACGGGAACCCGACGCTCATCATACTGCCCAAACATGAGGCCGTTCCGAACGTCTGGCACAAAGGGTGGGTCTATGCCGGAGACCTGCTACCAGCGAAAACGCTCGAGCAACTGTTGAGCAAAATGATGGCGGCAAAAATTACGCGGCTGCGCACGACGGCGACCGCTACTTTTGATCATGCGGCCCGCGCGACCCCAATCTTTGTGAATCAGCCGAATGTGCAGGTGATCGCGGCGTCGGGCGTGACGCCCATCTTCACCGATGATCTCTATCCGGACACACTCGCGCGCAACCATTTCGTGATGGTGCGCGCGCCAACCAACATCTTCATTCTCGCCGATCCCGATCTCATGAATAACGTCGGCCTTGCGGATCCGATGCGCGCTTATGGGGCCGCGCGACTGATCGACAATCTCATCCCCAGCGGTCAGCGGAACATCACCTTTGATGTCACCTTGAACGGCTTCAGTCGCGGGCGCGGGCTTTTGGAGATGGCGCTGCGGCCGCCCTTCCTTGCGCTCACGCTTTGCCTACTGGTTGCGGCCATTCTCGCGCTGCTCAACGGCTTGCTGCGTTTTGGCCCCGCAATGCCCGACCTGCGTGCCATTCCGCGCGGCAAACGCGCGCTCGTTACCAACACGGCAGACCTGCTCAAAATGTCGCGGCGCGAACACGCTGTCGGTGGGCGCTACGTCGCGCTCATCCGCGATCTGGCGGCGAAGCAATATGGGCTGCCGCCGACGATGGACGCGGAGGCGGTGACAACGCGGCTTGATGCGCTCAACACTGGCGGTGCGCGTTTTTCCGATCTGGCGTATCGCGCAGAATATGCCGAGAACCGCGCGGAACTGCTCAATGCGGCCAAAGACCTCGATACATGGCGAAGGAGACTCTGAGTGACGTTAGATGACGTGAAGACACTGGCCGAGCGCATCCGCGCCGAGATGGCAAAGGCGGTTGTGGGCCAGGACGAAATGGTCGATCTGCTGCTCATCAGCCTCTTTTCGGCGGGGCATATCTTGCTGGAAGGCCCGCCCGGAACGGCCAAAACCTTCGCGGCCCAATGCTTCGCCCGCACATTGGGGCTCGACTTTAAGCGCGTCCAATTCACCCCCGATTTGATGCCGGGTGACATTCTGGGTGCAAACCTCTTTAACTTCCAGACGAGCAGCTTCTCGCTCACCAAGGGGCCGATCTTTACCGAACTCCTGCTGGCGGACGAGATCAACCGCATGCCGCCCAAAACACAGGCCGCGTTGCTGGAGGCGATGCAGGAGCGCTCGGTCACGCTCGATGGCGTTTCGCATCCGCTGTCTGACCGGTTTATGGTGGTGGCGACACAAAACCCGATTGAGCAGCAGGGCGTTTATCCGCTGCCCGAGGCACAGCTCGACCGCTTTCTGTTCAAGCATGTTCTGGCCTATCCGAGCGAGGCCGAGGAGCGCCGTATTGTCGTCGATCACGGTTCGCGGTTCGGTGCGCCCAAGCCCCAAGACTGGAGCGTAGAGGCTGTCGCCGATGCCGCAGCGATCACCGCCGCGATTGATGTTGTCCGCAGCAATCGCCTCGCAGAAGAAGTCGCGCATTATGTCGTGGCGCTGGTGCGGGCAACGCGCGCGAGTGCGTCACTCGAGGCCGGCGCATCGCCGCGCGCTGCATCAATGCTTGCGGGTGCAGCACGGGCGCGCGCTGCGCTCGATGGCCGGAACTATGTTGTCCCCGACGATGTGAAAGCGCTCGCGCCCGCCGTTTTGCGCCACCGTGTTATCCTCTCGCCGACCGCGCAGATTGATGGCCAGCGGGTGGATACGATCATCGGGCAACTGATCGAGCAAGTCGATGCCCCGCGCTAAGCCATCCAGAAGCGCCGCATGAGCTTTGCGCCCACCCCGCGCGCGGTCATCGCTGTGGCCAGTGCCGCGCCCGTTGCGTTGGTGCTCGCGGTGCTCGTGCCGCACTTCTGGATGGTCGGGCTGGTGTGGGTCTTGTTTGTATTGGTGGCGATGGCGACCGACCTGCTGCTGGGGCGCGTGGGTGATATTGATCTGAGCGCCCAAAAGCCGGGGGCATCGGGGGTCGGCGAGAGCTTTTGCGTGACCGTTGACGTCGCCTTCCCGCTTCGGGCGCAGATCCGCAACGCGCAATTGGCACTCGGTGTCAGCGCGGAAATCGACCCCGGACACCTCATTACCGCGCCACTCAAAATCGACCAGCGCCGTGCTGGCCATGCCGAAATCTGGCTGACACCAACGCGGCGCGGTGAAGCCGTCGTCGAGCGCATCTGGCTGCGCTGGACGGGGCCGCTCGGGCTGATGGCGCAGCAGCGCCAGTTTCCCTCCAGCCATGTCACTGTCATCACCCCCGATATTCGCCCTGTGCGCAGCGAGGGTGTGCGGCTCTTTCAGCGCGATGCGCTTCATGGGCTGATTGCGCAGCTTGATCGTGGCGAGGGCAGCGATTTCGAGTCGCTCACCGAGTTTCAACCGGGCATGGACCGCCGCGCCATCGACTGGAAAGCGAGTGCGCGGCACCGCGATCTGCTGGCCAAGCGCTTCCATATCGAGCGCGACAATCAGATCATCTTCGCCATCGATTCAGGCCGCGCGATGTCCGAGCCGCTGGATGGCATCGCGCGCGTTGATCGGGCGGTCACCAGCGCGTTGTTGACCGCATGGGCCGCGCTGAAACTGGGCGATCGGGTGAGCCTATACAGCTTTGATTCGCGCCCGCGCGTCCGCACCGGACTGCTGACGGGGGTCGAGAATTTCCCTATCTTGCAGCGCCACGCAGCCGAGATCGATTATTCGAGCGACGAGACGAACCATATCTACGCCCTCTCCAGCCTTGCCCAACAACTCAACCGGCGGTCGCTGATTATCCTCTTCACCGATTTCACCGACCCAACGGGAGCAGATCTGCTGGTGCGGGCTTTGGGCTGGCTGTTGCGGCGGCATGTCGTGCTGTTCGTCGTCCTGCGCGACAAGGATTTGTACGATTTTGCGACGGTGACGCCCGAGGATGCAGCCGATGTCACCCGCGCCGTCACCGCAGCGGCATTGCTCAACGAGCAGCGCACCGTCATTCTGCGGTTGAAGCGCATGGGGCTCGACGTGCTTGAGGCCGATCATGCCAACGTCAATCTCGATTTGATCAACGCCTATATCGCGCTCAAGCAGCAGGGGCGGCTATGAACCAGATTGACACCCTTATCGAGGCTGGCCAGCGCAACTTCCGGCGTGAACACGAGGCAGACTGGAAAGAGCTGGAAGCGCTGCTCAAGCGCATCGAGCGGCGCTCGGTTCAGGCGCTTTCGGTGGATGAGGCGCTCCGACTGCCGGTGCTGTATCGTGCGGTGCTCTCGTCGCTCGCCATCGCGCGCGAAACAAGCCTTGACCGCGCATTGATCGACTATCTTGAGCGGCTCTGTGTCCGCGCTTACTTCATCGTTTATGGGGTGCGGACGCGCGCCATCGACGGGATCCTCACCTTCCTGCGCACGGGCTGGGCACAAGAAGTGCGCGCGATCTGGCGCGAGACTTTGGTCTCGGCGGCTTTGCTCTTTGTCGGCGCATTGGTTGGCTATCTGCTCGTGCGCAGCGATCCGAGCTGGTATTACAGCATCATTTCGGCCGAAATGGCGCAGGGGCGCTCGCCCAGTTCCTCCACGGCCGAATTGTCGCACATTATTTATGGCGGCGCAGACAAACAGGGCGGCGTGCTCGGCGTCTTTGCGACCTATTTGTTCACGCACAATGCCCAAGTTTCGATCATGTGCTTCGCCTTGGGCTTTGCGCTGGGCGTCCCGACGGCCTTTCTGGTCGTTGAAAATGGCCTGATGATGGGCGCGCTGATCGCCGTATATGCGCAGCACGGGTTGGGGCTCAACCTTGTCGGCTGGCTGATGATCCATGGCACCACCGAGTTGTTTGCGATTATCCTTGCGGGGGCAGCCGGATTCCGTATTGGCCTCGCGACCGCCTTTCCGGGTTCGCAGCGAAGGCTTACCGCCGCAGCGGCTGCCGGTCGATCTTCAGCCAGCGTGATGATCGGCGTCGTTATCATGCTGTTGTTTGCCGGTGTGCTCGAAGGTGTCGGGCGGCAGCTCATCCAGAGCGATGTCGCACGCTATGCCATCGGGCTTACAATGCTCGGCATCTGGCTGAGTTATTTCTATCTGCCGCGCGGCGAACACCACCGTGGTTAGCGCTGTTCCACCCCTTCGCTCGTCAAAGGCGCGCGCGCTCAACACGCCCGAGGGCGTTGATCTCACCGTCGAGATTGCGTCGTTCGGCGCGCGGATCGGTGCGTTCATGATCGATATGATCTGCATCTATGGCAGTATTATTGTTGTCGTCCTTCTGTTCGTCTGGATGAACGGCGATAAGCTGGGGGATACCGCGCAGAATTTTCTGACAGCGGGCTTTATCATCGTTGTTTTTGTGCTGCGGAATTTCTGGTTCATCCTGTTCGAAATGGGGGCACGCGGCGCGACCCCCGGCAAGCGCGCCGTCGGTATTCGCGTCATCGCACGCAATGGTGGGCGGCTGGAAGCGAGCCATGTGGTCGCACGGAACCTCTTGCGCGACGTCGAGGTTATCCTGCCGCTGTCGTTCCTGTTCAGCTTCGGCTCGCTCTACGCGATGCTCGGGCTCGGCTGGACGCTCATCTTCATGCTCTTCCCCTTGTTCAACAAAGACCGGATGCGCGCGGGTGACTTGATCGGTGGCACATGGGTGATCCGCGCGCCGCGCGCCAAGCTGTTCAACGATCTCAGCGAAAACGAACCGCACCGTCAGCAATATTTCGCTTTCACGCCCGCGCAAATCGCCGTGTATGGCATCTACGAATTGCAAACGCTGGAGGGCGTGTTGCGCGGCAATGACCGCAAAGCGATAAAAATGGTCGCCGATCTCATTCGCGAGAAAATCGGCTGGTATCATGGCGACGATGATCGCGCCTTCCTCAACGCTTATTATGCCGCCGTGCGCGCCGAGCTTGAAAAGGGCATGCTTTTCGGCAAGCGCCGCCACAGTAAATACGACCTGCCTGCGTAATATCCCGTAGCAAACGAACGAGCGCTCCGCCTCGCATGATTCGTCGCAGTCCGCGCGTATGCGCTGCTTAAGCGCGCTATCATCGCCAGCGCTATCGTGTATGGGGTCATCGTCATAATGTCCGATCAAGGTTCTGCATGCTCGAGATAGAAATGGGTGCGCGCGCCGCTAACCAACGCTGGTCGCCGACGCGACGGCGCACGATTGGCGTCATCGTGGCGCTCGGCTTGGAGTTGCTGATGCTGATCGCGCTGCTGACGCTCGGCTCTTGGACGATCCGCAAAAAAGTTCAATCGCCACCGGTGATGGTGAAATCCTGGTCAGATCAGCCGAACCCGAAGCGGGCAGCGGCGGATCAAGAGGCCGCACCTGCTAAAGCCGTCAAGGCCAAGCCACCACCACCGCGTGTCCCGCCGCCAATCACCCCCAAAACGCCGGTGCCCGCACCCTTTGTCGAGCTCAGCAAAGATGATTTTGCGGCGAGCGACATCAGCAAATTCGGATCAAAAGCAAGCAATGGTAACGGCAAAGGCAGCGGGCCATCATACGGGCCGGGCGAAGGCCCGGGCGGCGCGCAACTCTACAATGCCGAATGGTATCGCGAGCCATTGCCGGGCGAACTCGCTGCCTATCTGCCGAATGGCGCGCCACCCAACAGTTGGGCAACGATCGCGTGCCAGACTGTGCCGCATTATCATGTCGAAAATTGCGAGGCGCTTGATGAGTCGCCGCCCGGCTCGGGACTCGCGCGCGCTCTGCGACGAGCGGCATGGCAGTTTTTGGTGCGGCCACCATCGATCGATGGCAAGCCGCTGATGGGCAAATGGGTCAAGATCCGCTTTTATTGGACCGAGCGCGGCGAAAAATAGCGCGGCGCGTCACGCTCGGCCACTGTCAAACACCAACCCTCAGGCGGTTGCGGGCAGCACCACCGGCGCATCCGTCACACGCAGCGACACCGAATGCGCTGCCGCGGTGTGGTGGATTGCCGACACCACCGCATCGCGCGTCTTGATCCGACGATCGCCTGACGCATCCGCCCACCAATAGGCCACCATCTGGATGGCGTGCGGCGCAAAGATTGCGACCTGCACGAGAACAGCTGGGTTCTCAGCAACCCCCTCAACCGCGCGAATGGCGTCGGCGAACAGCTGTGCCGCGGTATCGGGCACCTGCGCATAATCAATCCAGAAGGTGAATTCATCGCGCCGCTGCGGATAGCCCGTCGTCACCACAACCGCCGTTGTATAAACATCGCTGTTCGGAATAAGCAGTTTGCGGCCATCGAAAGTCTTGAGCACGGTCACGGCTGGCTCAATCGCGAGCACAATGCCCTCGAACCCCATCAGTCGGACGATATCGCCCGGGCGGATCGGCCGATTGATCAGAATAAGCAAACCCGAGAACAGGTTTTGCAAAATATCCTTGAACGCGAAGCCGACGGCAACCGAGCCAATCCCCAATGCCGAAAACACAGTCGCGATACTCACCCCCGGGAACACCATGGCGGCGGCGAGCAGCAACGCCACGAGGTTGAGGATGCCGCGCGCGATAAACCCCAGAATATGGCCAAGATCGGGCCGCCCCCGCTGCGCCGCAACCCTCTCGATGACGATGGTCAACAGTTTTCCGGCGATCCATGCCAGCAGCAGAAACACGAGCGCCGCGATCATGTTTGGCACGGATGAGAAAAAGTCACGCTCGATGGTGAGCAACTTCTTCGTGATCAGTTTGGCCGGCTCGATAATCGTGTCGTCGGCAACTTCATTCACATCGTCCATGTGCGGCTGCATAACGTGGTTGCACCAAAAAGACAGCGCAAAATCAAGCCACGCGCCGCGCCCCCACACGGCGGCAAGAGTTGACCGCTTGCCGTTTTCGTCATTAGGAACGAGACACAAGGTTTAACGGACAAGGGCGTCACTTTAATGCACAAAGCCAACTCGTTCGATATTGCGCAGAAAGTCGGCGTTGCGCAATCAACCGTCTCGCGCGCGCTGCGCGGCGAGAAATGTGTGAGCGAGGCGACGCGTCAACGCATTATCGCGGCAGCCCGCGAGCTTAATTACGTGATGGATCGCAACGCCTCGAACATGCGGCTGCGCACCACGGCAACGATTGCGCTGGTGGTGATCTATCGCGAGGATGAGTCGGTCGCATCAATCAGCGCGTTTCACCATTTGCTCATCGGGCGGATTGCCGAGGCGGCGGCTGAGCGCGGTTATAACATCCTGATCTCGTTCCAGAACAAGGCCGATAATCTGTACGGCCAATATCAGGACAGCCGGATGGCGGATGGTCTGATCGTCATCGGCACCACGCTCAACCAGCCCGCCTGGTCCTATTTCAGCGCGATTGCGGCGGAGGGCAATGCGGTCGCGTGCTGGGGTGGCCGCGATGACACCGCCGCTTGGCTGATGTGCGACAATCTTGGCGGGGCCGCGCTCGCAACCGACCATCTCGTCTCGCGCGGCTGCAAGCGTATTGCGTTTATCGGGCCAAAAGCGTCAGATCAGCCGCAGTTTCATGAGCGCCATACCGGCTTCTGCGATACGATGGCGCGGCATAGCCTTGTGCCCGTCGAAGTTCCCGAGATCAGCGCGGCAAACCGCGACCAGCACGGTTATGACAGCGTCGTTGATCTCATCAAGCGCGCGGAGCCGTTTGACGGGCTGTTCGCGGCGAATGACACCATCGCGATTGGTGCGTTGCGCGCATTGCACGATCATGGCCGCCATGTGCCGCACGATGTGGCGGTGGTCGGGTTTGACAACATTCCCGCCGCAAAAAGCTATACGCCCAGCCTATCGAGCGTTGAGCCCGATTATTTGCAGGCGGGCAAGCTGCTCGTCCAGAACATCTGCGACCAGATCGCGGGCACACAGATCGACGCCGAACCCGCCACGGCGCGCGTGCCGGTTCGGCTCATCGTCCGTGAAAGCTCGAGGTAGGTCTTAAGCGGCGTCACCAGCCAGTTCTTTGGCGGTGTTCGAATAAACGCGGATCGGCTCCTTACGGCCCTCGATCACGTCCTTGTCGATCATCACCTCGTCCACGCCTTCCATTGTCGGCAGATCGAACATCGTATCGAGCAGCACATTCTCGAGGATCGAGCGCAGACCGCGCGCGCCAGTGCGGCGCTCAAGGCCCTTCTTCGCGATGGCGACCAGCGCGTCATCGGTGAAATCAAGCTCGACTTCTTCCATCTCGAACAGCTTCTTATACTGTTTGACGAGCGCGTTCTTGGGTTCCGACAAAATCTTGACCAGCGCGTTGATGTCGAGATCTTCGAGCGTCGCGATCACCGGCAAACGACCGACGAATTCGGGGATGAGGCCGAACTTAAGCAGATCCTCGGGCTCGCCCTTTTGCAGCATCTCACCCACGCGACGTTCGTCAGGTGCTGCAACATGCGCGCCAAAGCCGATCGACTTGCCCTGCAACCGGTCACCAATGATCTTCTCAAGCCCCGAAAAGGCACCGCCACAGATGAAGAGGATGTTTGTCGTGTCGACCTGCAGAAACTCTTGCTGCGGATGCTTGCGCCCGCCCTGCGGCGGCACGGAAGCAACCGTGCCCTCCATCATCTTGAGCAAAGCCTGCTGCACGCCCTCGCCCGACACATCACGCGTGATCGAGGGGTTCTCGGCCTTGCGGCTGATCTTGTCGATCTCGTCGATATAGACGATGCCACGCTGCGCGCGCTCCACATTATAATCCGAAGCCTGCAGCAGCTTGAGTATGATGTTCTCGACATCTTCACCCACATAGCCCGCCTCGGTGAGCGTGGTCGCGTCTGCCATTGTGAACGGCACATCGAGGATACGCGCCAAGGTCTGCGCGAGCAACGTCTTGCCGCAGCCCGTTGGGCCGATGAGCAGAATGTTCGATTTCGCCAACTCGACATCCGAGCTTTTGCCGTGGTTGAGCCGCTTGTAATGGTTATGCACCGCAACCGAGAGCACGCGCTTTGCGCGCTTCTGGCCAATCACATAATCATCAAGCACATTGCAGATTTCGAGCGGGCTCGGCACGCCGCCGTCTTTTTTCGACGACAATGCACCCTTTGTTTCCTCACGGATAATGTCGTTGCACAGATCGACGCACTCATCGCAGATAAACACCGTCGGGCCAGCGATCAGCTTGCGCACCTCATGCTGCGATTTCCCGCAAAACGAGCAATAAAGAGTGCTCTTTGCATCGGTGCCGCTTAACTTCGTCATATTCTAATCCTATCGCCCCGAGGGCTTTACATCGTCGGGTATGTTACAAAGAAATTACTAACCCGCAATGAATAAATTGGTTACGCGCCATCCTCTGCCGGAACGGGTCGCTTATCAAAGACAGCATCGATCAGGCCGAAGGCCTTGGCCTCTTCTGCATCAAGGAAATTGTCACGATCGCTGGCGCGCTCGATCTCCTCGACTGGCTTACCGGTGTATTTCGCAAGCAGAGTGTTCAGCCGCGCCTTGATCCGCAGAATCTCCTTGGCCTGAATCTCGATATCAGACGCCATGCCTTGCGCGCCGCCGGAGGGCTGGTGGATCATGATCCGCGCATTGGTCATCGCCATGCGCATGCCCGGTTCGCCCGATGCGAGCAGAAACGCGCCCATTGACGCCGCCTGGCCGACACAAACGGTGCCGACCTTCGGGCGGATATATTTCATCGTATCATGAATCGCCATGCCGGCGGTCACCACGCCGCCCGGCGAGTTGATGTAGAGATAGATGTCCTTCTTCGGATTTTCCGACTCGAGGAACAGCAACTGCGCCACCACGACCGAAGCCATATTGTCCTCAACCGGGCCGTTGACGAAGATGATGCGCTCGCGAAGCAGGCGTGAAAAAATATCAAAGCTGCGCTCGCCACGGTTTGACTGCTCAATAACGATGGGAACAAGGCTGGATTCGATCGGAAGCATAAGGGGTCCTTTAACGTGTCTGACTGCTATATCGGGGGAAACGACGCCCGCTTCAAGTCAGAGAATGGTTTACAGGTTCGCGGGTGCTGAAAAGCTGAGATAGGCGAGCCGCCGTACTTCGCGCCGCCCGCGCACCACCGTGTCAAGAATCAGCCCGCAGGTGAAACTGAGCGCGGCAATAATCATCAGCCCGACAACCAGCACGGCCGTCGGCAAGCGCGGCACCAGCCCCGTCTCCATGTAAGTCATGATCAACGGCACCGCGAGGATGAGCGCGACCAGCGCGACCAGCAACCCGATGCCACCGAAGAACAGCATTGGCCGCTCGATCCGAAACAGCGTGATGATCGTGTTCAGAATACGGAAACCATCGCGATAGGTGTTGAGTTTTGACTCCGAACCCTCTGGCCGCGCGGCATAAGCGGTGATCTGCTCGGCCACCGGCATCCGCAGCTCCAGCGCATGAACGCTGATCTCGGTTTCAATCTCAAAGCCCGATGAGAGCACGGGGAAGCTCTTCACAAAGCGCCGCGAAAAGACGCGATAGCCCGAGAGAATATCGCTGAAACTGCGCCCGAAAAGCCGCGTGAGCATCCCCGTGAGCATCGCATTGCCAAGCTTGTGCCCGCGCCGATACGCGGCTTCGACTTCGGATTTGCGCGCGCCCACCACCATATCCAGATTTTCGTCGAGCATCTGCTTGACCAGTGCGGGCGCAACCGACGCCTCATAGGTCGCGTCGCCATCGGCCATCACATACACATCGGCATCAATATCGGCGAACATCCGCCGCACGACATTGCCCTTGCCCTGCATCTTCTCGGTGCGGACGATAGCGCCCGCAGCGGCCGCAACCGCGCGCGTGTCATCGGCGCTGTTATTGTCATACACATAGATGACCGCGTCGGGCAGTGCCGCGCGAAACCCCGCGATCGTCTGCGCAATCGCCGCTGCTTCGTTATAGCAGGGCAGCAAAACAGCGATGCGGGGTGTGCTCAATTACTCGGCCTCTGGTTCCGCTTTGGGCTTGGCTGCCTTTTTCGCGGCTGGCTTTTTGGCGGGGGCATCGACTGCCGCATCATCGGCTGCAGCCTTTGCTTTGGCCGCTGGTTTCTTGGCAGGCTTGGGTGCCTCCTCGGCGACGGCCTCGGCAGGAGCTTCCGCAGCAGGCGCTTCCTCGGCAGCGACGTCGGCCTTCGCCTTCTTCGCCGCTGGCTTTTTCGCCTTGGGCTTTTCGGCAGCGTGGTCATGGTCATGATGATCATGGCCACAGTCCGGCCCATGCACATGGCCGTCCTCTTCCTCGATCGCCGCTTCCAGCTCTTCCTTCGTCACTTCGCGATCGGTGATCTCGGCGATGCTGAAGAGATAATCGACGACCTTGTCCTCATAAAGCGGGGCGCGCAGCTGTGCGGCGGCCATCGGCTCGTTGCGGACATACTCAACGAAACGCTCACGATCCTTGGGATCATATTGCTGCGCGGCCTGACCGATCAGCATGTTCATTTCTTGCTGCGTAATATCGATGCCGTTGGCCTGCCCGATTTCGGAGAGCAACAGCCCCAAACGCACGCGGCGCTCGGCGATCTTGTGATAATCGTCGCGATCCTTTTCCATCTCGGCGCGCGCAGCTTCTGGGTCAGCTTCGTGCGTCGCCTCATGCTCAAGCTGTTGCCAGATCTGGTTGAACTCGGCCTCGACCATCGATGGCGGGCATTCAAAATCATGCCGTTCGGCCAACGCATCGAGCAGCTTACGCTTCATATGCGTGCGCGTCAGGCCATTATGCTCCTGCTCGATCTGCCCCTTGAGCAAGCCCTTGAGCTGTTCATAATCATTGAGGCCGAGCGACTTGGCGAACTCGTCATCAAGCGCGGTTTCCTTCGCGATTTGCAGCGCTGTCACCTTAATGTCGAAGGTGGCATCGCGGCCCGCGAGGTAAGCAACATTATAATCGGTCGGGAACGTGACGTTGATGACCTTCTCGTCGCCAATCTTCACGCCAACCAATTGATCCTCGAAGCCGGGGATCAGGCGCCCCGAGCCAAGCTCGATCGACATGCCCTCGCCCTTGCCGCCATCAAACGACTCGCCATCAACCTTGCCATGGAAATCCATGACAACAAGATCACCCATCGCAGCCTTATGCTTCGCTGGCGCATCTTCAAACTGCTTTTGCTGATCGGCGATGTTCTTGACTGCCTCGTCAATTTTCGCATCCTCAATTGCAACGGTCAGCCGCTCCAGCTTGAGGCCTTCGATGTTCGGCGTCGGGACAACCGGCAGCACTTCGAGCGCGACCTTCAGTTCGGCATCCTTGCCCTGCGCATAATCCTCTTGCAGCTCGACCGAAGGCGACATTGCGGGGCGCAGCGCCTCCTTTGCGATAAGGTCTTGGACGCCATCCTGAATTATTTTGTTGATGATGTCGGCGTGGATCGCCTCGCCGTGCATCTTGCGCACCAGATTGGCCGGAACTTTGCCCGCACGGAACCCGGGCATCTGCACCTTGGGCGCGACGCTCGCGATTTCGGCATCAACCTTCGCGGCAATGTCCTTCGCGGCAAAGGTCAGTGTATAGCCGCGCTTCAGGCCTTCGTTCAGTGTTTCAACAATCTGCATTTCGTCAACAAACCTTCGTTCAAAGTGCGAGCGCCACCACGATGCGGCAGGGGGCCACAGCGCGCTGGCTGAAATGTCACTGGCTGGTGCGGGCGAAGGGACTCGAACCCCCACACCTTGCGATACCAGAACCTAAATCTGGCGCGTCTACCAGTTCCGCCACGCCCGCAAAGCCAATTTCCAAGCGCGCGTCTATAGCAGGGATGCGAAGGGGTGCAACCCAGTTACGCAAGCGCCTTCTTGAGCAACTCATTGACCACACCTGGATTGGCCTTGCCGCCCATTGCTTTCATCGTCTGGCCGACGAAGAAGCCGAACAGCGCTACTTTACCGCCGCGATAGGCTTCGAGCTGACCGGGGTTTTTCGCGAGCACTTCGGCGATCACGGCTTCAATCGCACCCGTGTCCGAGGTCTGTTTCAGCCCGCGCTCTTCCACGATCACGCTCGCGTCCTGCCTCGTCTCAAGCATAATCTCGAAAACCTGCTTGGCGAGCGTGCCCGAGAGCGTGCCATCGGCCACCAAGCTAATTAAATCCGCACCCTGTTTGGGGCTCACCGGCGATTCGGTGATGCTGAGCCCCAGCCGGTTGAGCGCACCGAACAGATCACCCGTCACCCAGTTGCTCGCAGCTTTCGCGCTGCCTTCAGCCTTCGGAAGCGCGGCCAGCAGCGCCTCAAACCAGCGCGCGGTTTCGGCCTCCGCCGTGAGCACCGACGCGTTATATTCCGAAAGGCCGAGTTCGTTCACATAGCGCGCCTTTTTCGCATCGGGCAGTTCGGGCAAATCGGCTTTGCACGCCGCAACGAAGTCCTCGCTTAGTTCCAATGGGAGCAGGTCTGGGTCCGGAAAATAGCGATAGTCATGCGCATCTTCCTTGCTGCGCATCGACCGCGTCTCGCCCTTGTCGGGATCGAACAGCCGCGTCTCCTGCACAATCTTGCCGCCCGCTTCGAGCACATCGACCTGACGGCTCGCCTCGACCTCGATCGTCTGCATCACGAAGCGGACGGAGTTGACGTTCTTCGTCTCGGTGCGCGTGCCGAAGGGCTCACCGGGGCGGCGCACGCTTACATTGACATCGGCGCGCATCGAGCCCTCTTCCATATTGCCGTCGCACGAGCCGACATAGCGCAAGATGGTGCGCAGCTTGCGGACATAGGCCCCGGCTTCGGCGGGCGAGCGCATATCGGGCTTCGACACAATCTCCATCAGCGCGATGCCTGACCGGTTGAGATCGACATAGCTCATCGTCGGGTGCTGATCGTGCATCAGTTTTCCCGCGTCCTGCTCGATATGGATGCGCTCGATGCCCACGGTCTTGGGCGCGGGGATGCCTGCCTTCTCATCCGCATCGAGCAGCAATTCGCCCTCGCCCACAATCGGGTGGTAGAGCTGCGAAATCTGATAGCCCTGCGGCAGATCGGCGTAGAAATAATTCTTGCGGTCGAAGCGTGAATAGCGGTTGATCTGCGCGTTGATCGCAAGGCCAGTCTTCACCGCCTGCCGCACACATTCGGCGTTGGGCACGGGGAGCATCCCCGGCATCGCCGCATCAACGAGGCTCACATTGGTGTTCGGCTCGGCGCCAAAGCTGTTCGGCGCGCCCGAGAAGAGCTTCGATTTCGACATGATCTGCGCATGGACCTCAAGGCCGATCACGACCTCCCACTCGCCGGTGGCACCTTGGATGCGGTAATTGGTCTCGGTCATTTCAATTGATCCCATGCTTCGCGAAACTGCGCATATTTATCCTGATACCCCCAGCTATGATCGGAGGGCTTGTCTTTACCAACAAATCGGATGCAGCGCATCTTCTGATCTTGCTTGCGCTGCGTGCCGTCGGTCTTGAGCACGCTGGTATAGTGGTTATGATCGCGATCAATGTCCTCGGCCAGCCGCGTGGTCGGAACAATATAAATATCGCGTTCGCGCAGCCCCTGTCCAAGATTTACAATCATCACATAATCATTCTTTGCTTGCATCTCGAGAAACAGACCGTTGCTTTTTACTGACCAAATCGCCGAGTGGTTGGATGTCGTCTTGACCCGCAATCGCGTGGCACGGTCACTCGCATTCCAGAAACAGGCGATGTCAAATTTCGGGTTGCGACGATCAGCCCAGTAAGCGTCAAAACCACGATACAGCAATTCAGCCATCGCTAGATGTTCACCCACATTCCCGCGTGTTACGCTCAAGCAACCACCACTTCTCCGGACATACTATCGGTCCGGCGGATGGTTCGATTACAATTACACCTATAGATAAGCAATACTTCATTCGAATACTTACGATATTTGTAACGATCTGTCGCCGAGCAGAAACAACGAGGGAGAACTCAACCGCAATACACTACCACCACTTCTCCGCCCGCGCTGTAAACCCGGCGCGTTCCTCCAGCGCCAAGCAGGCATTGAGCACGCCCTGCTCATCGAGCGCCTTGCCGATCACCTGCAGCCCGAGCGGCAGGCCCTGCCCGTCCACGCCACCCGGCACAGACATAGCGGGCAGCCCCGCCAATGAGGCCGGCACGGTGAACACATCGTTGAGATACATCGCGAGCTGGTCATCCTGCTTCTCACCCAGCCCGAAAGCGGCGGAGGGCGCGGTCGGGGTCAGCAGCAGGTCGCATTGCGCCCAGGCCTTGTCAAAATCCTGCGCGATCAACGTGCGGAGCTTCTGCGCCTGCGTGTAATAGGCATCATAGAAGCCGGCCGAGAGCACATAGGTGCCAAGCATGATCCGGCGCTTAACCTCCGCCCCAAAGCCCGCTGCGCGGGTGGCGGCGTACATATCCTGCAGCCCCGCGCCATCAGGGAGATCGCGCAAGCCGTAGCGCACGCCATCATAGCGCGCGAGGTTTGACGAGGCCTCGGCGGGCGCGATCACATAATAGGCTGGTAGCGCATATTTGGTGTGCGGCAGCGAAACATTGACGATCTCCGCGCCCGCATCCTTGAGCCACGCAATACCCTGTTGCCAGAGCGCCTCAATCTCGGCGGGCATCCCTTCCGCATGATATTCCTTCGGGATACCAATGCGCTTGCCCTTGAGGTTGCTCGACAACCCGGCCTCCCAATTGGGCACAGGCGCATCGAGCGAGGTCGAGTCCTTCGGGTCAAAACCCGACATTGCCTCAAGCATAATCGCGCAATCGCGCACATCATGCGCCATCGCCCCCGCCTGATCGAGCGACGAGGCGAACGCGACAATGCCGAAGCGCGAGCAGCGGCCATAGGTCGGCTTGACGCCGCTTATGCCGGTGAAGGCCGCAGGCTGGCGGATCGAGCCGCCGGTGTCCGTTCCCGTCGCCGCTGGCACAAGATGCGCCGCAATTGCCGCTGATGATCCACCCGAGGAACCGCCCGGCGTCAGCGCTGCGTTGCCGCCATCGTTGCGCTTCCACGGCGAGATGACATTGCCAAACGCCGAGGTCTCGTTCGACGAGCCCATCGCGAACTGGTCCATATTGAGCTTGCCAAGCATCCCCGCGCCCGCCGCCCAGAGCTTGCCCGAAACGGTCGATTCATACGGCGGAACAAAACCCTCCAGAATATGGCTCGCGGCCGTCGTCTGCACGCCTTTGGTGCAGAACAAATCCTTCATGCCAATCGGCACGCCCGAGAGCAACTTGAGATCACCCGCGGCGCGCGCTTTGTCCGCCGCATCGGCAGCGGCAAGCGCATGGTCAGGCGTGGTCACGATGAACGCATTGAGCGCCTTCGCGCCCGCAACCGCTTCGTTGAACGCCACAGCCACATCGCGCGCGCTGAAGTCGCCCTTGCGGAAACCGTCGCGGAGTTCCGCGACTTTAAGATCAGTAATGTTGGTCATTTAAATGTTCTCGTATTCCCGCGAAGGCGGGAATCCATGTTTGTTTGTTGGCTGGATCCCGCATCAAGTGCGGGATGATTGAATGATGAAACGCGTTTCATCATTCAATCACCTTCGGCACGCCGAAAAAGCCGTGTTGCGCGGCGGGCGCATTGGCGAGCACCGCATCACGGACATCGCCCCCCGTCGTCGGATCGTGGCTCACCACATCCTCGCGCAGCCGCAGCGTATTCGGGATCACCGCCGTCATCGGCTGCACGCCCGACACATCGACCTCGCCCAATTGGTCCACCCAATTGAGCAGGGCATTAAATTCAGGGACGAGCGCGGCAACCTCGGCCTCACTCAGCGCAATCCGCGCAAGGCTCGCAACCTTGCGGACTATGGTTTCATCTACAGACATAAGGCGCGACTAGCAGTGAGGCGCGAAGGGGGCAAGGGTCTGGGGGTGGGGGGCCACGAATGGGACAATGAAACTGCGCGGGTCGGTATGTAACGTTCACGCGCAAGCCGACACAGCTTGTCGGGCAGATGCAAACAAACTTCCCCCGCCCACGTCCTTGAATTTACATATATTTTACATCATGACATTATTCAGTTCTGATGACCGCATCAGCCGACCTCGACAACAGTGCAATAGATTTCAGAGTTCGGCTGCTCGATAATATGTTGTCGATCTTAATTCCAATTGTGGCATGCCTATCCGGTGGCTTTTTGTTAACGCCCGCCAGCCTGATGGAAAAAGAAACAACGTCGTTTTGTGCGATACTCTGCGCGGGTATCAGCATCGGATTTGCTTTGGCTGCAAGGCTGCTGCACTCGGGTCGATGGGTACTGGCGCGCTTGCTCAAGTTGCTGCCGGTGTTTGCGTAAACGCCAGGTTCGGCGTCAGTCACCCTACCCGCTGTTGCGCAGTGCGGTCGCGATGGCGTTGATCGAGAGCTGGATGCCCTCGGCGATGCGCGGGTCATCCTCGCCCGCGCGGTGACGTTTGAGCAGCTCGATCTGGAGCAGGTTGAGCGGCTCGATATAAGGGAGACGCAGCCGGATCGAGGCATCGAGCGCGGGCATCTTCTCCAATAGGTGGCGCTGGCGGGTGATGCTGAGCAGCGCATCGTGCGTCTCCTGCCAGCCCGCCTCGATCCGCGCAAAAATGGGCGCACCGGCGTCTCCGGCGAGAGCGGCATAACGCGCGGCGATGCGCATATCTGACTTGGCGAGCACCATCTCCATGTTGCTCAGCAAGGTCTGGAAGAAGGGCCAGCCCTGCGCCATGTCCTTGAGCAAGGGCTTGTCGGCGAAGCCCGCGAGCGCAGCACCCGTACCGTACCAGCCGGGGAGCATGACGCGCGCCTGCGCCCAGGAGAAGACCCAGGGAATCGCGCGCAAGTCCTCAATCGCGTCCGACTTGGTGCGGCTGGCGGGCCGCGAGCCGATCTTGAGTGTGGCGATTTCGGCGAGCGGCGTCATCGTGCGGAAGAAGGTGCGGAAGCCTTCGGTCTCATACACCAGCCCGCGATACGCGTTGAAGGCAGCAGTGGAGATCTGGTTCATCGCGGCGGTGAAGCGCGCTTTGTCGACGGGCGAAAGTGCGACCGGTTCGAGCGAAGACACCAATGTCGCGGCTGCCATCGCCTCCAGATTGAGCGCGGCGCTCTCGCGCGTGCCGTATTTCGCGGCGATGACTTCACCCTGCTCGGTGATTCGAATGCGGCCTTGCACGGTGCCTCGAGGCTGCGCGCGGATGGCGTGATAAGATGATCCGCCGCCGCGCCCAACAGCGCCGCCGCGCCCATGGAAAAGCTGCATCGCCACACCTGTGTTGGCGAACACCGGAGCAAGCGCGAGGCTGGCCTCATGCAGACTCCAGGTTGAGGTCAGATAGCCGCCATCCTTATTCGAGTCCGAATAGCCAATCATCACCTCTTGATGGCCGCGCTGCACCGCGAGCGCCGCCATCTCGGGGATCGCAAAGAAGTCGGTCATAATCTCCGGCGCGGCCTCAAGATCAGCGATG
>Ga0007825_1000034_pt1 | contig 47033 bp, 45 predicted proteins | sample CryBogCBE13Jul09_FD_71229 | JGI IMG/M metagenome (GOLD analysis project Ga0007825, IMG submission 71229) | Freshwater microbial communities from Crystal Bog, Wisconsin, USA - CBE13Jul09 | ecosystem: Environmental > Aquatic > Freshwater > Lake | place: Crystal Bog, Wisconsin, USA | collected... | reverse complement strand
ACTTCCAAAATATAAATTATGACAATTCCACTAACCAATTATTGAGATACAATTCTTTAAGTACGATTGGAAATAATATTCAGATTGGCGCGCCTGTTATCTTAAAATATGCAACTAGTTTACAATACCAAAAGTATGGTGCATTTTTTCAAATGGGAAAAAGAGCATTTAATAATAGATTAGGAATTAGTGCAGGTGTCCGCAATGATGGCAATAATTTTACAACAGATGGCAATCAAATTACCAAAAGAATCTCACCTAGATTTAGCATTAGTTATGTGTTAACTGATAAGATAAATTTAAATGCATCGGTTGGTAAATATTATAAAATAGAACCCAATACTGTTTTAGGATTTAGAGATGCTAATAACAATTATACCAATAGATCAACCGCTTATATTTCTAGCACCCATTATGTTACAGGCATTGAATACATCCCTTCTGAATCTACCAGATTTACAGGCGAGGTATTTTATAAAAGATATAATAATGTTGCGATTAGTGTAAACAAGGGAATTAGTTTAAGTAATTTAGGTGCTGACTTTAATATACTTGGTAACGAACCCGTAATTAGTGATGGATTAGGAAGAAGCTATGGATTTGAACTATTTGCACAGAAAAAATTAACGGATAAATTTTCTGGAATTATTTCCTATAGTTTTTTCAAAAGTGAATATACCAATGTCAACAATGATTTTATCCCAAGTGCTTGGCAAAATACCCATTTGATTTCAGTTACAGGAGGCTATAAATTTAAAAATAACTGGGAATTGGGAATCAAATTTAGATATCAAGGAGGAACACCTTACACACCTTATGATATGAACCTAAGTAAAATTAATTTTGCTACTTTAGGCGTAGGCGTATTTGATTACTCAAAAATTAATAGCTTAACGAATAAACCATTCCACTCAAGTGACTTAAGAGTTGACAAAAAATATAACTACAAAAAAACCACACTTGACTTTTTCATAGATATTACCAATTGGTATGGAGCTAAATCAGTAGCACCTCCATTTTATGTTTTCTCTGCTAACCCAGATGGTACTTTTAAAACAACCGACGGAGCTCCTCTAAAGAAAGATGGATCCAATGCAATACCTAAGTTATTTGATAACAACCAAGTATTTGTAACGCCAACCTTTGGATTTATTTGGGAATTTTAAAAAAGAAACAACGATATTAAAATTAGCTTAGAACGAAAATAATTTATTAAAAATATTCGTTCTAGGCGTTCTTTATTTGTTTTAAAAATTTACCAGTAACATATTGCCATTGCATATTAAAAACGCCTAAAATGGCTTCTTTAATAATGCCTTTGGTCATTTTACTTACTCCAATTTTTCTATCAACAAATTTAATGGGCACTTCTTTTATTTTGAAACCTAGTCTCCAAGATGCAAATTTCATTTCAATCTGAAAAGCATAACCGATAAACTTGATATTGTCAAGGTTCATGGAAGACAACACCTTATTTCTATAGCAAACAAAACCTGCTGTTGGATCCTTTACAGGCATTCCAGTTATGATCCTAGTATATGCCGAACCCCCTTGTGAATATATTTTTCTATCTAAAGGCCAGTTTTCGGTACTGCCTCCTTTTACATATCTACTTCCTACCGCTACATCAGCACCTTCATCAATTGCTGCACATAATCTATCAAGATCGTTTGGATTATGAGAAAAATCTGCATCCATTTCGATAATGTAATCGTAATTATTTTTCAACGCCCATTTAAATCCGTGAATATATGCAGTTCCCAATCCTAATTTACCTGATCTGCATTCAATAAAAACTCTTCCTTCATTTTCTGCAATAATAGCTCTTACAATATCAGCCGTTCCATCGGGAGAACCATCATCAATAACCAAAACATGGTAATTCGACTCAAAAGCTAATACAGTATTAATGATAGCCGATATATTTTCTTTCTCGTTATAAGTAGGTATTAAAACAATTTTTTTCACTAGCATATATTGGGGGATATATAATTACTTATTTAAAATAGATTTATTTAAAATTTCAGTCAATTTTTGTTTTGTATGCAAAGCAAAATCACCTTTCATCATCCAATCATAATACTGAGGCTCTTCTTTTAAAACTTGAACTACCGACTTTCCCTTATGTTTTCCAAAATTAAAAACAATAACCCCATTTTCATAAACTAGTCGACGTGCAAAATCTACAATTTCTTCGTCACCTGTAAATTTAACAATCGATTCAACGGTGTTTCCAATTTGAGGATATCTTTCAATTTGAGCCTCTAAAACCTCCCAGGTTGCAGTTGCATCCGCTTCGGCAGTATGTGCATCCTCTAATGTTTTATGGCAATAAAACTGATAAGCCGCAGACAAAGTTCTTTGTTCCATTTTATGAAACACTTTTTGAACATCCAATAACTTTCTACTTTCAATATCTGCACTAATGCCAGCTCTTAAAAACTCTTCATTTAACATTGGCACATCAAATCGATTGCTATTATAGCCACCGATATCGGCACCTTCCATAAATTGCTTTATTTCATTGGCCAATGCCTTGAAAGTAGGTGCATCTTTTACCATTTCATCCGTAATACCATGCACTTCAGAACTATCTTTAGGAATGGGCATTTCGGGATTTACTAGTCTTCTTTTTACTTGCTTTGTGCCGTCAACGCCAATTTTCACGATGGCAATTTCCACAATTCTATCCGTACTCACATTGATACCTGTGGTTTCTAAATCAATAAAACAAATTGGGCGGCTTAGGCTTAATGGCATAACAAAAATTATTTCCGAAGTTAATCATTATTTAGCAACTAATTTGAGTCATTTTTAACCCAAACAACACTAATATTTTCTTAATTTTGAGACATAATTAAAAATATGAACTGGATAGCCTTAAATACTGATAATCAAATAGAATTAATACGAGAAGCCTCATTTGTAAAGCCTCAATTAATTTTTAAACATAGTACTACTTGCAGTATTTCTAAAATGGCATTTTCAAGATTTGAACGTGCTGAAGCTCCCGATTCAATTGACTTTTATTATCTAGATTTATTAAGTTTTAGACAAATTTCTACGGCCGTAGCAGAAGCTTTTCAAGTACATCATGAATCTCCTCAAATTTTATTAATTAAAAACGGAGCATGTATTTTTGATGAAAGCCATTATGGAATTATGATGGACGAAGTAATAGAACAAGCAGGTGTTTAATAAATAAGAATGGTTGTTAGTTTATATTAACATTTTTCAATAACTATAGCGCTTGCACCTCCTCCGCCATTACAAATAGCGGCTGCACCATATTTACCATTGTTTTGTAATAAAACATTCATTAAGGTAACTACAATTCTAGCACCGCTACAACCCAATGGATGACCTAATGATACGGCACCTCCATTTACATTTACTTTATTCGGATCCAATTTCAGTAACTGTGTATTTACAATTCCAACGACTGAAAATGCTTCATTAAATTCGAAGAAATCAATTTGATCTTTAGTAAGATTTGCTTTTGCTAATGCTTTTGGAATCGCTAAAGCAGGTGTGGTGGTAAACCATTTAGGATCCTGCTCTGCATCCGCATAACTTATGATTTTTGCAAGAGGCTTAATTCCTAGTTCTTTTACTTTCTCTCCACTCATTAAGATCAAAGCCGCTGCTCCATCATTCATCGTACTCGCATTTGCTGCAGTTACAGTACCCTCTTTACTAAATGCAGGATTCAATTGTGCTACCTTATCAAACTTAACATTAAATGGCTCTTCGTCTTTTGTAATTACAATTGAATCTCCTTTTTTTTGTGGTATACTCACTGGAATAATCTCTGATGCAAATAATCCTTTTTCTGTGGCAGCTTGAGATTTCTGATAACTCGCAACTGCAAATGCATCTTGATCTGCTCTTGAAATATTATTTTCCTTAGCACATAAGTCTGCAAAATTACCCATCGCTACTTTATCATAAGCATCCACCAAACCATCTTTTGCCAATCCATCCTGCATGGAGATATCACCATATTTATTCCCCCATCTTTGTGTGGAATTATAAAAAGGCACATTGCTCATACTTTCCATTCCACCTGCAATAACAATATCTGCATCTCCTAATAATATATTTTGAGTCGCCACAGCAATGGCTTTCATTCCACTTGCGCAAACCTTGTTCACCGTTGTTGCTATTACTTTATCAGGCAAGCCAGCTCCTTTGCTAGCCTGTCTTGCAGGGGCTTGACCTAAACCAGCTTGTATCACTGAGCCCATGATAACTTCATCTACTAATTGTGGCTGTAAATTAATTTTATCCAATGCACCTTTAATCGCAATGGATCCTAATTGAGTAGCAGATAAACTGCTTAAACATCCACCAAAAGAGCCAATGGGTGTTCTTACTGCAGCAACAATGTAAACTTCCTTAGACATAATGGGCAATTTAATTTTTATGCATCAGGTGCAGGAGACGCTGGGGCTTCTGCTAATCTAATTCCATTGTCCTCAATGGTAATTAATTTAGACTTATACAAAATACCTACATTCATTTTAAATGCTTTTTTACTCATAGCAAAAAATGCATAAATATCTTCAGGACTAGACTTATCATGGTAAGGCAAAAATCCTTTATGCAATTTCAATAATTTAATAATAGTTTGTTGATCACTATCTAATTTTTCAACGCCTTGTTTACCAATACCAATATCTAATTTATTATCTTCTCTAATTTTCTTTACATAAGCTTCGTCAATAAATTGACCAATATGTAAATGCGTAAATACTTCGTTTTTATAAACTAGTCCCTGATGAACTTGATTTACAATAACTACATATCCAATTTCAGACTCACGATAAACTTGCACTTTCACTTTCTCTCCTTCCTTAACAGTTAAGAAATCATTACTAATTTGATTGTCAATTTTTTCAGTAGCAGCAACTCTTCCAGTTTGTTTATCAATATATAATTTCACTAAATATTTACCACCCAAACGCATGGTAGATAATTGTTGAGACGCAGGAACAAACACATCTTTCATTAACCCCCAATCCATAAAAGCACCTTGACGCGTTACTTCCACCACTTTTAATGCAGCAATATCACCCACGACTGCATATGGCTCTTGTGTCGTAGCAATTAAACGATTATCAGAATCATGGTATACAAATACACTAATCGTATCACCCACTTGTAATCCTGATGGTACAAAACGCTTAGGTAACAAGATACCTTCTCCACCATCGTCCATATAAAAACCAAAGTCTACCTTTCGGTCTACACGCAATAAATTAAATTGACCTACATTAACAGTTGACATGGCTTTTTCTTTTGGTTTTTGAAACCTTTATATAAATTTAGAACAATTCTGGTTGTTCGTCGTTAGGATCTTTTATGACTACTTTAGTTTCCCATTCCATTTCGATGGTTTTATTAAAGTCAGTTAGTTTAGTACCTACCGCTTTCCAACCCATAATATCTACAATCTTGCTCACTTTAAATTTGGCTTTTCTTATTTGAGTACCTTTTCCAGTATTCACCACTAAGATTGGCTCAATGGCAGTTGAAACAGCAGCTAAATAATTACCATCCCCTTCTTTAATACAACAGAAAGGTGACCTTAAAGTAGTTGTTTCAATTTTAAAGCGCTTAATATTAAATTGTAATTTATCCTTATCTAAATAAACGGCAGTAACTACTTTTTCTGGATTGAACTTTTCAATACTTAATAATTTTTCAGGATCAAAACGCTGAGAAGTTTCAGTATCCATTACTTCATAATATCCGTCCTTTGTAAATACCAATAATTTCTCATCCTCAAATGTGCCTAAATAAATTCCTTTTTCTTCGTTGTTTAAACGACCAAACTTGTCATCAAACCAAAGCTTGCGACCCACCAAAGTGCTCTTGCCAGCTTCTTTTAAACGAACGGTTTTTATTGGATATTTAGTTACTTGATTTCCAACACTGCTTCTTCCTTTTACTTCTAATGTTTCAAAATAAAAGTCAAACTCTTTTATTCTAGCCGTGCAATTTGGACTTAAAATAATTTTCACAGACTCTGCTTCCCCGTTGGCATTCACAGACATATAATGCACTTTAGATTTCTCTACACTCTTAGCCAATGGATATTCTTTATCACGAGTAACCCCAGTTACATTAAAACGTTTTGCATAACTAATGCCACTTGCTCCATCTACATATACCATATTGTAGGTAGTACGTTCATCGTTCTTTTGGAACACTGCCGCATGTATAATATCCTTTCCAATAAATACCTTATCGGAAACTTTCACCACTTTCATAATACCCGACTTGGTGAAGGCAATAATATCATCATAATCCGTACAGTCGCAAAGGAATTCATCCTTCTTTAAACTAGTTCCAATAAAACCTTCGGCTTTGTTGATATATAATTTAGTGTTAGCAATAGCAACTTGCTTCACTTGAATAGTATCAAATTCTTTAATCTCCGTTTTACGCTCCTTCCCTTTACCATACTTCTTTTGCAAGCCTTCATAATAAGCAACAGCATAATCAACCAAATTATCTAAATGATGTTTGGTTTCTTTAATTTCTGCTTCAATATTTTTAATTTGCTGAATTAGGTCTTCAATATCTAATTTATAGATTCTGCGAACAGGCTTATCAGTTAATTTTAAAAGATCTTCACGCTCAATTGGCTTTTTAAATTTCTTTTTGAAAGGTTCAAATGCTTTATCAATAGCATCAATAACTTTCTCCCAGTTTAAATGCTTTTTCTCTAATTCTTGGTAGATTTTTTCTTCAAAGAATATTTTTTCCAAGCTAGTGAAATGCCATTTGCTCTCTAATTCTTTTAATTGAATTTCTAATTCTGCTTTTAATAAACTCTTAGTATGTTCAACTGAATATTTTAATAAATCACTTGCTCCTAAAAATTGTGGACGATTATCAACAATCACACAAGCATTTGGAGAAAGACTTATCTCACAATCCGTGAAAGCATATAAAGCATCAATCGTAATATCTGGTGAGATACCCGTTGCTAAATCAATCTGAATTTCCACTTCGGCAGCCGTAACATCGGTTACTTTTTTAATTTTGATTTTACCCTGATCATTTGCCTTGGTAATACTCTCCATTAATTGCGTTGTAGTCACACTATATGGAACGTCCTTAATTAATAATGTTTTTTTATCAAGCTCTTCAATATGCGCGCGCACTCTTACTTTACCACCTCTTCTACCATCATTATAATTAGAGGCATCAATCATTCCACCTGTTTGAAAATCAGGTAATAATTCAAATTTACGGCCTCTTAAATGTTTGATACTTGCCTCCAACAATTCATTAAAATTGTGTGGTAAAATTTTAGTAGAAAGACCTACCGCAATACCATCAGCCCCTTGAGCCAACAATAAAGGAAACTTCATTGGCAATGTTACTGGCTCGTTTTTACGACCATCATAACTTAAAGCCCATTCAGTGGTTTTTGCATTAAAGGCAACCTCTAAAGCAAACTTGCTTAAACGTGCTTCAATATATCTTGAAGCCGCAGCTGAATCTCCAGTTCGCACGTCACCCCAGTTACCTTGGGTTTCTACTAATAAATTCTTTTGTCCAATATTTACTAAAGCGTCTCCAATACTTGCATCACCATGAGGATGATACTGCATACTTTGACCAATGATATTTGCCACCTTATTGAATCTTCCATCATCCATTTCTTTCATGGCATGTAAGATTCTTCTTTGTACTGGCTTTAAACCATCTTCAATAGCAGGAACTGCTCTTTCTAAAATTACATATGAGGCATAGTCCAAAAACCAGTTTTTATACTGACCCTGAACACCAGATTCATTTTCCGTTACTCTTCCTAAATTTTTCTCTTTTGCCATAACTATTCTTAATTCGAACTTTATTCAAGTTCATTAAAGTCGGTAAGTGTCTTCACTACCTTCTACTAAACTATTTAATTCCACAAAAACAATATCCGTGATTGCCGTTAATTCATGCCAAACATTCGCCTGAATTAAAACCCTTGTTGGTGCAACCAGTTCAAATGTTTCTTCTTCATTAGTATTCAAATCCTTGCAGTGTAAACTTGCAGTTCCTTGTACCAATAACATATCTTCTGGATTTTTTCCAGCCGAATTCCCTTTGTGATAATGTTGTCCACTTACGCTTCCCGCTTTTCGATACACTAATAAAAATTCACCAGTTCTATCCGTACTAAAATAATGCAAAGCCCCACGCTCATCAGACGCTTTTAAATCAATAGGGCTAATTGTTACACGCATTATTAAAGTATTAATCTTATTCTTTTTATAAATTATTCCGCTTCGGTTTCAACAACTACCCCTGTACCTCCTGGCATTTGTACCACCATATCTTTCCAGCCTTTTTCCCAATCACCCACAAATACCAATTTACCAGCTTCTTCCAATGCTTTTAATCTGTATACAATAAAAGCATCTCCTAATTTCACTTTTAACTTAGCCATGATATTAGTTAAAGCGCTAGGCAATTTTTGAGCATTCTTAGTGAGCAATGTCAAAATATCTCGATCGTAAAAATTAATAGCTAGACTAATTAATTTTTTACCTCCTTCTAAAAAACGCACACCTTCGTTTTCATCACATAATTTTTTCCATTCATCAGGATCTAATTCAAACTCACTTAAAGTAATCGGTCTTGCTAATTTTTTAGCTTTTAAAAATTCTTTAGCTTGGATTTGACTTAAATAAGTTGGATAAAATAATTGACCTTTTTCATTTAAGAAAGGAAGGTTATTTAAATACAAAACCTGAATACGACCTTGATACTCTTTCACCTGACTCATAAACCAATAATAACCTGCCACATCATGTGCATTTTGTCCCATCCAAATCCAGATCATTTCATTTTCATCATGATTCAATGCATTGATTAGCTGATGTACGGTTAATTTATCATCCACTATATCCAATTGATCAGTATAAGGTGAATGTGCCAACACATTTTGCCACCAATCGCGACGCGCTTGATAACCTTCTGTTTCATATATATTTAATAATGGTCCAACTGCATAATCGTCTTTAATTTCAACAATTTTACCAGATAGACTCTCATCCAATTCAATGGCAGCTTCTAATGCAGCAATATCTGCAGTGTTAAATACTAAGTGTATCATGCGCTTTATCTAATTCTACTTTTAAATTATTGATAATAAAATCTTGTCTTTCTTGTGAGTTCTTACCCATATAATATTCCAACAAATGTTGAATATGATCCCCTTGTTCTAAAATAACTGGTGCTAATTTGATATCTGTATTAATAAACTTTCCAAACTCCTCGGGGCTTATTTCACCCAATCCTTTAAAACGAGTAATTTCTGGCTTGCTACCTAGTTCACTAATTGCTTTCTGCTTTTCATTTTCATCGTAGCAATAAATAGTTTTTTGTTTATTACGCACACGGAATAATGGAGTTTCTAAAACAAATACATGACCACGTTTTACCAAATCCGGGAAGAATTGTAAAAAGAAAGTAAGCATTAATAAACGAATGTGCATACCATCCACATCGGCATCGGTTGCAATAACGATATTGTTATAACGCAATCCCTCTAAACCATCTTCAATATTTAATGCATGTTGCAATAAATTAAATTCCTCGTTTTCGTAAACCACTTTTTTAGTTAAACCAAAAGCATTGAGTGGCTTACCTCTTAAACTAAATACTGCTTGAGTATCTACATTACGAGACTTAGTGATACTTCCACTTGCCGAATCACCCTCGGTAATAAATAAAGTACTTGCTTGTTGCGTAGCAATAAACATTTCTTTATTCTTAGAAGGCAATTCGTCATTTAAGTGCACACGACAATCTCTTAATTTTTTATTATGCAAATTGGCTTTCTTAGCACGCTCATTGGCCAATTTTTTAATACCTGCTAATTCTTTTCTTTCTCTTTCATTTTGTTCAATACGTTTTTTAAGCGCATCAGCCACAGCAGCATTACGGTGTAAGAAATTATCTAACTCTTTAGCTAAAAACTCGGTAACAAAGTTTTTCATGCTTGGTCCACCATCTGCTACATTTTGAGAACCTAATTTAGTTTTGGTCTGACTTTCAAATACAGGTTCTTGCACACGAACCGAAACAGCCGCAACAATACTGGTTCTTATATCTGAAGCCTCATAATCTTTTTTATAAAAATCACGAATCACTTTTACATAGGCTTCTCTAAATGCTTGTTGGTGCGTACCTCCTTGTGTAGTATACTGACCATTTACAAAAGAAAAAATGTCTTCACCGTAATCGTTATTATGCGAAACTGCTACTTCGATATCCTCTCCTTTTAAGTGCATGATTGGATATCTTAATTCATCAGGATTTGTTTTACGCTCTAATAAATCCAACAAACCATTCTTACTCACAAACTTTTTATCGTTAAAATGAATGACTAATCCAGCATTCAAATAACAATAATTCCAAAGTTGACTTTCAATGTATTCGTAAATAAAATGATAGTTCTTAAACACAGTCGCATCAGGAGTGAAACTCACTAATGTACCATTAGATTCGGTAGTTTTAGTTTCTTTTGTTTCCTCAATCAATTGTCCTTTTTGAAAAGTAGCAGATCGAGATTTCCCTTCTCTAAATGCAGTTACTGTAAAATCCTCACTCAATGCATTCACCGCTTTCGTACCCACACCATTCAAACCAACTGATTTTTGGAAAGCCTTACTATCGTATTTCGCTCCCGTATTAATCTTACTAACTACATCTACAATTTTACCCAATGGAATTCCACGACCGTAATCGCGAATAGTTACTGTTTTATCTTGAATAGAAATTTCAACTTGCTTACCATAACCCATGGTATGTTCATCGATACAGTTATCTATTACCTCTTTAATTAAAACATAGATCCCATCATCAGGTGCTGTACCATCACCTAATTTACCAATATACATTCCTGGTCTAAGCCTAATATGCTCTTTCCAATCTAATGACCTAATGGAGTCCTCATTATATTCTGCCCCAATCTTTGCTTCTGCCATAATTATCAATACTTTATGGGCATAAAATGCCCTGGTCTAGCTGCAAATCTAATGCGCATAGCCTCTTTTCCAATCCAAATAGGTACAAAAAAGGGCAAATGTGGATAAAAGGATTTATGCATTATCTTTATCCCATCGAAAAGAATCAAACATATCCGATTGTTGACCTTGAATTTATCAAAAACAAGGCAATTGAATTAGAAGCAGAAAACCTCAAATTTCAAGATTTTTTAAGGAATTTGGACAGTTTAAGCCTAGATAAAGCCGTTTTTGAGCTTTCTGAGGCCATTTCTCCCAAAATTGAATGTACGGACTGCGGCAACTGCTGCAAGAGCTTAATGGTGAATATAGACGAAGAGGAAGCCAATAAGTTATCCGCACATTTAGGGCAGACCAGGGCCGAATTTGATGAAAAATACCTAGATAAAGGAGAATCAGGTCGCATGGTTGTAAATGCGATACCCTGCCATTTTCTAGTTGGAAATAGCTGTAGTGTGTATAGTCACCGCTTTGCTGGTTGTAAAGAATTCCCTGCATTTCACGTACCGGACTTTAATAAAAGGTTATTTACCACCTATATGCATTATGATCGATGTCCAATTATTTTTAATGTATTAGAAACCTTAAAAGTGGAATCTGGATTTAAGCAAGATTAAGCATCCACCTATTCCATCTTAAATTTGAAACATGCCCATACTTTTTGGAATCGATACCCTCTTAAAATCAAATCCAAATTGGAAAGATAAAAAGATTGCATTTTTAACAAATGATGCTGCAACAACGAATATTGGAATTTCAAGTAGATTGGCATTAAAAAATGCAGGATTTAATGTAGTGAAACTTTTTTCACCAGAACATGGTATTAAAGCAAATGCTACGGATGGTGCATTTATTAAGGATGGATTTGATGATGTAACAGGCCTTCCAATTACAAGTTTATATGGAGAAAAATTTATGCCTTCGGAACAGGACTTAGAGGGCATTGACATTCTATTATTTGATATTCCTGATGCTGGTACTCGATTTTATACCTACTTATGGTCCATGACATATTGGATAGAAGCTGCGTCAAAATTCAATAAAAAAGTTATTATACTAGATCGACCAAATCCATTGGGAGGCAACTTAAGCAATTGCGAAGGTCCCATGCTCCATGAAAATGTATCAAGCTTTATTGGACGTTTTAATATCCCCATCAAACATCAATGTACACTTGGCGAATTAGCCAACTATTTTAATAAAACACAAAACTGGAACGCTAATTTAGAAATTATAAAATGCAAGAATAATAATGGTAGTGATTGGAATAGAGAAAATTTATTCTTCGACTGGAATGTAAAATGGACAAACCCTTCGCCTGCCCTACAAAATATAGAAGCGAATATTTTATATCCTGGATTATGTTTTTTTGAAGCAACGAATGTATCTGTAGGCCGCGGTACCACTTATTCCTTTGAATGGATTGGAGCGGACTGGTTTAATATTGATGCGATTAAAATGGTTTGTCAAAATATCTTAAGTGAGGATTTTAAAATTGAAATATTAAAATTGCCTATCACTCAAAATAACACCCAGCTTCTTACTACAGGAATTAGAATTAAAGTAATAAATCCCTATCATTTTGATGCAGTACTAAATGGACTTTTATTATTAAAATTAATACGAGATATTCATCCTAAAGATTTTAAGTGGGAGCCCTATCCAACCAATGCAAATCCTTCAGGAGATAATCATTTATCATTATTACTAGGCATTCCCAATGCAGAAAATTTGTTTGAACTATCATTGCAACAATGGCTTCAACAAATAAATAAACTATTAAAAGTAAATAATTGGAGCATTGAAATTGAACGTTATTTATTGTACTAATTTATCAGTCCTCTTAGTACCTGCATATAATTCATACTCCAATAATCTGCAATCTATTTTTGCATTTAAAAATTCTATACGTCTACTTGGCTTAAGGCGTATTTTTTTAGCAAGCTCTAAATTACCCGTAAAAATATATCCAGTCATGCCCTTGCATTTATTTTTCATGTAATCACCCATGCGCGCATAGGTAGCTTCCAATTCAAGCTCCTCTCCTAATCTTTCACCATATTCTGGATTAATCATTACGATAGCACCTTGTTCAGGCTCAGGCATTTCAGTAGCTTCAAAATCACATACCTGAAAATCAATTAAATCTTCTACTCCAGCAACGGATGCATTAATTTTAGCTATTTTAATTGCGTCTCTACTTATATCCGAAGCAATAATTGTTAAGTTAGGCAAATGCCTTACCTGCTCTTCAATAATTATTAATTCTTTTTCATAAACAGCTTTATCATAACCAAGTAAATGCATAAAGGCATAATTATTTCTTAATAAACCAGGAGCTCGCTTGGTTGCAATTAATGCAGCCTCAATAGCAAGCGTACCCGATCCACACATTGGATTTACAAATGCGCCAAACTTATTCCATTTAGTAGATAATATAGTAGCAGAAGCCAATGCCTCTAACATGGGCGCTTTCCCTGGCAACTTTCTATAACCATGTCTTGCCAAAGAATCACCAGAAGTATCTAAGAATATTTCAGCTTCTTCATTTTTCCAAAATAAATATACCACGGCTCCAGATAATTCAGAACCAGTTGAAGGTCGTTTCCCTGATACCTCACGCATTCTATCCACTATTGCATCCTTTACTCGCAGGTTGGCAAATAAATTGGTAGAAATAGTATCATTAAAAACATTGCTAATTACTGAAAAATAACCATCAGGCTTAATCATCTTTTCCCAATGGATATTCACTAAATTTCGGTGCAACTCATCAGGATCATTACAAATAAATGTTTTCAAGGAATACATTACCTGACTTGCACATCTTAAATTTAAATTCAAACGAATACAATCATTTACTGTACCCGTTAATTCAACACCTGTTTGAAATACTCGATCCACATCAAAACCCAATCCTATTACTTCGGATCTTAAAGCTGGCGCTAACCACTTATTACAAGTAATGATAATTTTTTGGGGAGTTGTGAATACAGACATAATTCAAAAATAGTTCAAAAATGAAGAAAGGACTTAAAACAAAAATCCTCAACACACTATTAAGAAATGTTGAGGATTATTCTGTGGGAGCACACGGGCTCGAACCGCGGACCCTCTCGGTGTAAACGAGATGCTCTGAACCAACTGAGCTATGCTCCCTTTTTCCCTTTTGAGGAGTGCAAAAATAAGGGGGAAAATGTAAACTCCCAAAAAAAAGTTGAATTAATTTAATTGAACCGCCGGAAGCCTTGTAGATTGGCTATCATAAACAAATAATTCCACTATTTCAAAGCTCCAATATTTACTTAATGGAGACTTTTCAAGTATGTCTTTTACCTCTTTTTTAGTATTTGCATTGATGGTAATCCAAGAATTCTGTGTTTCCATACTCACTGCATAACTATCAATTACCCCTTTGTTCAGCAAAAAGTTGATATAAGTTCGATGCGGGGGCACCAAAGTCATAAACTCCTCATCCATGTCAAAAGATATAATTGCCTGATACTTTTTCATATTTACTAAGTTACGGTAAGCTTTAGAATATAAAAAACAAATAAATAAGATTTTCGGGTCTAGTAAATAGTTGGCCTTAATCCAAACTTAAATATCCGATTCTCCCGCCAGCACCTGCTATAAATACTGCTTTCTTATTGGGTTGATGTTGAACCACATGGAAGCTTTGATTCGAAATTAAATTCCAATTTTGTCCTCCATTTTTTGAAATATCTACTCCCGAAGTTCCACAAGTAACTACCAAATTATTATCTATAAATTCTACGCAGGATCGGTATCCATTTGGATTTTGGTATTTATTTTCAAGCTGCCATTCGGTTTGATTATTTTTATTTTTCTTTTTAATTAAACATAAATAATTATTTTTTCTAAGGGTATCTTTTGTAAAATCTCCACCCACTATAATCATTTTATTTTCATCAGGTGCAATAGCAATACTATTGGCACCAGTTGATTTTGCACCTTGTATCATTGGAATATTTGTAGGAATACCATTAATCCATAACCTGCTTGACATTCCACCGCTCACCATAAATAAAGCATCTTTTGTATGAGCCATATTAGTTCCACTGGATGCAAAGAATGCCTCACCCTCATTCACATTGGTTTTAAAATAATCAATACCAACCTCCTGCCAGGTTTGCCCCTTATCCTTTGTGTGTAAAAGAAAAATATTATTATCAATCGGGTCTCCTACAATCCATCCATTATCAACATCTTTAAAATGAATTGCATCCAAAAACATATTTGAATCCAAAATTTCGGTCACTAAATTCCAATTCATTCCTCCATCGGTAGTCTTTAAAACTACAGCTGGCGCTGCAATTGCAGCTATAATAGCTTCTTTATCATCCCATGCATGAATAGATCTAAAATCTCTATTTTCATATCCTTTAACTTGTGTCCATTCAAAATTTGTGCCTCCATCAATAGATTTTGCAATCGTCCCCTTGCTTCCACTAGCCCAAATTACATTTGCATTTGGAACAGATAAACCTCTAAGACTAACTCCTTTTTTTTCTGTCAATATTTTAATGGAATTTTGCGCCATCAAATGATTTGCTATAAAGATTAAAAGGACTATTTTTAAAATACGCATAGTAATTTCATTTTTACTTTTTAAAGATACGATATGATACCTTATTGGATGAGTAGAACACAATTAATGTTGGGAGATGAACGCATGGAACAATTAATGGACAAGAAAGTACTTGTTATTGGTTTGGGCGGCGTGGGCGCCATTTGTGCCGAAATGATTGTGCGTGCTGGAGTGGGCAATATCACCATAGTTGATAATGACCGAGTGGATGCTAGTAATATTAATAGACAAATTCAAGCGCTACACTCAACAGTAGATTTACCTAAAGCTAAGGTTTTGTCTGCTAGATTATTAGACATCAATCCCAACCTAAATTTGACGGTGCATGAAATGTATATCAAGGAAGAAATAACTACTAACTTGTTGGAATCGCAGCCCTGGGATTATGTAGTAGATTGTATTGACACCTTATCATGTAAAGTATTCTTGATAAAGAAATGCTTGGATATGAAATTGCGGATTATTAGTTCCATGGGAGCGGGTGGCAAAGTAGACCCTTCTCAAATTGTAGTTACGGATATATCTAAAACCTATGTATGTAATTTGGCAAGGTATGTAAGAAAAAGATTACAAAGTTTAGGGGTAAAAAAAGGGCTAAAAGTAGTTTTCAGTCCCGAAAAAGCCGACCAAGATAAGATTATAGTTACCGAGAAGGCATTCCCAAAGAAATCCATCATTGGTACTTTAAGTTATATGCCAGCCATGTTTGGATGTACTGTGGCAAGTGTTGTAATAAGGGATTTAATGACAATCGATTGATTTATACCACAATTTTCTTTGAATTAAGCTTATTTTATCCTTATTTTGCAGCTCCAATTGGAAGCTCCTGGTTCGGTAGCTCAGCTGGATAGAGCGTCATCCTTCTAAGATGAGGGTCATTGGTTCGAATCCAATCCGGATCACAAAGCCTGTCACGAAAGTGACAGGCTTTTGCTTTTAAGGAGACACATAAAGCTCGCTTTAATGTGGCGACGAGAAAGCAAAAGCAAAAACATCAACACAGTTGATGTTTTTAAAAGGCTTTGGGTAAGCTCCAACAAAGAGATGCCGACGAAGTGAAACGAAGTCGGCAATCACTTTGGGTAATCCGAAGTGCTAATTATTCTTAATTCTACTTTTAATACAATTTATAACTTTTAAAACAACTGCTAAGTTTACAACAATAAAATATCCATAGGAAATTAACATCAACATAGTATCATATTTTGAAAATCTTATAAAAAAATGATCAAAATAATGATATCCAATTATTGAAAAAACCGTAACTAACATTAATAAAGTTGTAATCAACTGTAATAAAATAGAAAATTTATACTTTTTATTTATAATAAAATAAGGAATCAAATAGCAGAGAATACCCATTATGCTATACCAAAAATTCAAGAATAACAAATTTATAAACAGAATAAGAATAAAGGGTCCTCCAAATTTATCACCACCAAAAATCAACAAAGAAAAACTTATCATTTGCATCCATGGAGTAGCCAAAATATTTATTATTTTATTTTTCATAAAATTAATCCTCCACCCCCTCTAATTTCTTAAAATCAATTTCAATATGTTTACCCGTAACTGGCCTTGAAATAACATCCCCAGCATTAATATTTTTCATTTTCTTAAACCCACCAGTAAACATATAAAACTTTCCATCTTCCACGCCCGCACCATAGTCAAATCTTTGATGGGTCTTATTATTAGCAGTTGTAGTAAACTTCGCTTGCGTTAATTCCATCCAAGTACCATTAAAAGTAATTGCCCATTGATTTCCATAATAAGCTTTGAAAAAATCAGCTCCATTGTCTCCAAAATTTTCAACAAAAGCATACAAATGTTTGAAACCAGTTTTAGTATCAGTTTTATGTTGCGTCCACTTGGAAATCAAATGCCATTGATAGTCATCATGGGGTGCAGCATAATATCCTACATAGGTTGCACTATCCCCTTTTAATGCTGCAATACCTGTTAAGAATCTATAGGTAGTATTTGTTTTCCATGGAAAAACTAAATGACTATGTCCTCCAGAACCCTCATCACCAAAGTCTCCTGTAAAAACACCATTTCCTTTTTTATTTAAATGAACAATGTAATCAATAGGAATTTGCTTAGGATCATCTGTCTTAAATAAACTCCAAATTGAAAAAATAAATCTTCTTTCATTTGGATTGTTTATTTGTATTCCGCCATAGCCACTATGAAATCCATTGGTTTCGTAATATGCATTTACTGAATTTTTAACTTCATCAGGCACTTTAACTTCCGTATAAAACCATTTTACTGCAGAATCTTCAGGAACAGAATATCTTAAATGTGTAGAAGCAGCACCCATGTAATTAGATTTATTATACATTATTGCTTCAGGAATATCATGTTCAATAATCAGCTGATTAAAAATTGACTTTTCAGCATCTGATTTTTTAGTAGAGAAGATTTCGACAAAATGATAACCAATGCTTAAATTATTTAGAGATCCAAATGGCAAATTAATCACCGAATCGCCTTTATAAATTTTAACTGGCTTACGATTATAATTCCCATCCACATCAACCAAAACATTTTTAGTTGAATCCGCTGCTTTTACTTCCAATTTAATATTCAACTTTGTAGGCTTAACCACATAAAAATAGACCCTGGTTTTACTTCCCACTTTTAAAGTATTTGACGTATAGGCATTGTTAGCAAAAGGAACAACTGTCTTATTGGTATTTTGACTTTTCCCCGCAAAACATATTAAAATAATTACCGATAAGATTAAAGCTTGTTTTAGTTGCATATGGCACAGTTATTTTCAATGATTTTCTAAATATAAAACTAGTTGGATTGATTTTTTGATGAATTGTGTCCAAATTTCATTTTATAAACATATCTACTTGAAAATCAATGAATTAATAATGGATAAGAAATAAATGTTATTTTTAGGGTAATAAAGTATTAACTACTACCCTATGTATTTTTTTAGTTTTATTTATTACATCTCTGGCATTGTTTTTTCAGCACTTACAAATCTGAAAAACACTGAGCAATGGGGTAAAACATTTCTGCATGAATTAGAAGAAAAATTCGGCGGAAAGTTTGATAATGCTGTCATAGAAAAAGTGGCTAAATATCAAAGCATACAATTGCATTATGTTGCAAATGCTTTTTCTAAACTAAACGGAAGGCTTAACAACGAGATTGAAAAAGAGAGAAATATTTTATTCTTTTTAATGTCTGTGTTGTATGATGAAATCATAGATGAGCAAAAAATGGATGAGGAATCATTGGATCATTTATTCAATCATCCAGAAAATGCGAACCCTACGAATTTTAATGAAAAGATATTAGTGTACATCCATCAACGATTGTTAAATGAAGTGGATGACAAAGAAAGCTATTGGAAATCATTACAAAACACACATCAAGCTCAAAAAGATTCCAAAAAACAATTTGATTCAAATACATCGATTGAAGACATTTTAGACATTACCAAAAGAAAAGGTGGCCATACCCTTTTAATGTGCAGGCACTATATTAATGAACCTTCCAATTTACAAATTGATGAGTGCTGGTATACACTTGGAGGCTTAATACAAATGACCAATGATTTGTTTGATACTTACAAAGACACGATGAGTGGAATTGATACATTTGCCAATAAAATTAAAAATATAGAAACTATTAACGCTATTTATCAAGAACAAGCAGCACTATTATTATCAAATATCAAAGTACTTCCTTACGACAAAGTCAAGAAAACCGCATTTACCATAAATATGTCCATCATTCCAGCATTTGGACAAATCGCCATCAATCAACTTAAACAACTACCATTAAATAGCAATACTTTACCTAATTTCAAGGATGTTAATAGAAAAGATTTGATTATCGATATGGAAAAAAGTATTAACATTATTAGACTTATTCGATACGCTTATAAATATGGAAAATTATGGATGTAAAAATTGAAGCAAGTTGGAAACAAGTGCTTGCACCACTTTTTGAGAAATCCTATTTTTCGCAAATAACAGCCCATCTAAAAACAGAGAAGGCTTTAAAAAGCACAATATATCCTAAAGGCAATTTAATTTTCAAAGCCTTTGATCAAACTCCTTTTGATAATGTACAAGTAGTGATTTTAGGACAAGACCCATATCACAATCCTGGTCAAGCGATGGGATTGAGTTTTTCGGTACCAGAAGGTGTTAAGATTCCCCCTTCTTTAGTAAATATATACAAGGAATTAAACAAAGATATTGGAATGCCCATCCCAACTACAGGTGACTTAACTAAATGGGCAAAACAAGGGGTTTTATTATTAAATGCAGCATTAACGGTAAGGGCCAATGAACCTGCAAGTCATAGTAAAATTGGCTGGATGGACTTTACAAACGATGTAATTAAAATAATTTCTGAACAAAAAAAGGAAATAGTTTTTTTATTATGGGGTAACTTTGCTCAACAAAAACAAATTTTAATTGACGCCACTAAACATAAAATATTAAAAGCTGCACACCCATCTCCATTAAGCGCTCACAATGGATTCTTTGGTTGTAAACATTTTAGTAGCACCAATATATATTTAGCACAACATGGCAAAACTCCAATTGATTGGATGCCATAAACGATATTGAACTATGAAATTATTGAAAAAGATTATTGCAAGAATATTAGCCGTATGGGCATTATTAATGTTTGCTTCTACCATGTTTATTTTTATGTGGTTTTACTTTATTTGTACACTTTTACCTGAACCTAAAAAAACACAATGGCATCGACATTTATCCCGTCTTTGGATGGGCTTATTCATGTTACTTTCTGGTATTCGATTTAGAGTAAAAGGGAAAGAGGTATTTAATGGATTAGAAAATGCAATTGTAGTTTGCAATCACAATAGTTTATTGGATATTCCTGTAAGCTTTCCATTTTTACCAAGAGCTAATAAAACCATTGCCAAAAAATCATTCTCTTATATTCCGCTATTTGGCTGGATCTACTCTTATGGCACTGTTTTAGTCGACCGCAAAAGTAATAGAAGCCGACAAGAAAGTTATGAGCAAATGAAACATGTGCTTACCCATGGATTAGATATGCTTATTTACCCTGAAGGCACCCGAAATACCACTTCAGCTCCTTTGAAGTCATTTTATGATGGCGCATTCAAATTAGCTATTGATACTCAAAAACCAATTGTACCAGTAGTATTATTGAATACGAAAAAGATGCTCCCATCAAAGCCAGCCATGTATTTAAAGCCAGGTAAAATTGAAATGCATATTCTCCCTGCAGTTTTCCCTGAAGGAAAAACTTCGGATGAACTTAAGAAATTTGTATTTGATATTATGGCTAACTATTATTTAGCCAACGAAAAATAATTAGCTATTAAACTAGTAAGTTGAAGAAGAGAAAGTACGGCTTCTATTAATTTTCAAGTCTCTTAAGATACCCGACTTTGGATTCACCGTAATACTAAAGGATTTATATAATCCAATTGGTGTTACATTGATAGCCAATTGCCAACAATGCATTTCACGGGTAATAAACATACTCATTTGCTGGATACTCGCTTTTGCAACATCTACATATCCTGTACCTCCTATTTTCCATTTTGGCGTTAAACTAAAATCACCATTAAAATTTAATGAATTAAAAGTTTGTATTTTATAACCAGAAAAGTCGGACTTTAATACTCTCGTAAAATTAAATGAATAAGAAACCGTTAAAGTCCAAGGAATATTAAAGTCGGTAAATTCAGCAGGATTAGCTCTCACATATTGTAATTGTCTTTGTTGCTCCTCTGGTGTCATGAAAGGATCCATAGGTACTTCATTTTTTTTCTTTGAAGCTTCGTCATTTGTTGATTTACTTTTAAATGAAGTAGAAAAAGAAACACCTCCATTGGTAATATTGCCAAACTTAAATTTTGAAGGGTCAATATCTAATCTATTTACACGATAACCTTGTTTATCAGTTGCATAAGGATCAAGACTAAAGGAAGAACTGATATTAATGGTATTGAACAATAATGTTCTAGCATAAAAATTAAAGTTACCCAACTTAAAACTATCTGCTAAAAAGTTATAATTAGAGGTAAATCCGAATCCTTCAATCAACTTTACTTTTTTGAAATTTGTTCCTGTAGTGTCTCCTTTGTCTTTGACCTTCATTTCCAATAAATTGTCCACTCCAAATCCTAATCCTCCAAAAGTGCCTTCGGAATAAGCACCGCCCATTCCAATATTATCAAATTTAGAAAAACGATATCTTCTACCAGTTGAATCAACCTGTGAAGTATAGTGATAAGACGAAGCTAAATCGGGCGTAAAATTGAAACTTAAAGTAGGTCTAATCTCGTGTCTAATAGCCTCTACATAATCTCCATTCACTTTATAGGTTCCGAAAATTCTACTGGCAGTTCCCACGCCAAAAGTAACGTGCGCAGCATTATAAAAACCACGCGTAATGGTGGTGTCTACTTTCTTTAATTTAGAATCCCAACTTAAAATGCTTGATTGCCCAAACCATTTGTCTTCAAATCCAATAGAAGGTGAAACAGTTACTGGGCCAAGACTTGGTAATGATAAAGTAATGGGAATACTATGGGTTGCGCCCCATTGCATCGTATCTAATAACTTATTTAAATTAATACTTGAATCGTAAAAACTTAACTGATTTTGAAATGATCCATTGTAGCCAATACCAATTTTCTCATACCATTTTCCTGCACCAATTTGATCCTTTTTTTGGAATGGATAAATAGTTAGTGCATTAAAATTAATATTAGGCAAACTTAAATTCACCGTCCTTTGATTTGTATTTTGACTATGATTTAAATTGACAGATAAATTGTATAAATTATTCCAAGTCTTTGAATAGGAAATAGAAGAGCTCAATTGATTCTGATAATTTTGATACGGGTTGTTTAATAAGTAAGTATTGTACTTTGAACTTCCAAAGTTCACATTTGCCGAAAAATTAGTTCCAGGTAAAGCCCTACTATCCATTGAATGCGTCCAGTTCAACATAAAAGTTTGCCCACCAGTAAATTCATCTGCAATGGAAGTATTTCGATTTAATATCTTAGTATTTTGAATGGATAAATTAAAATTACCCAAGTATTTATAACGCTTGATATACTTGGTATTTAAATTTGTACTCCAGCCTCCATAAGAATAAATATTAGCTCTTACTGTGGCATCCATATTGTCACTTAAAATTTTGTAATAACCTAGCCCCTCAAGACCAAGTCCAAAATCTTCACTTGAAGAAAATGCGGGTGCCATAAATCCAGAATGCCTTCCTCTTGTTAATGGGAAAATGGCAAATGGAATTTCAATTGGAATGGGCACACCCTCAAATTCAGGATAAATGGGCCCGGATAACCCTACTTTATCGTTTATAATTTTAAGCTTATTAGTAACAAACGCAAAATGTGGTTCATCTAAATTACAGGTTGTGAATTTTGCTTTCCATGCAAAGGCTTCATCCTTACTAATTTTTTTCATCGTCTTTGCATTCACAAAAATTTCTCCTTGTTGAAAATTAGTATTCTTCGTAAGTCCTTTTCCAGATTTTAAATTAAAAAAGATAGAGTCATTCACCGAAGTCATGGTCCCTTCTTTAAATTTAGGATTGCTCATTGGATTTCCCGAGGTATCCTTTGCACCAAAAGCGCGAATGTTTTGACTTTGTTGATCAAAAATAATATTGGCTGCTTCTAACTGAGAAGCTTTGTACATAGTTTTAGCATTTCCGTACAAGAAAAACTCCTTCGTCTTCATAATCATCACCCCAGAATCTGCTGCATTATAATCTACTATCCCATCAAGACTATCCTTTGACATTCTTAATGTTTGAATATTGGTTGAATCCACAGGACGAATTGTGTCCTTGATTTTGGAACTTGTGTCCTTTAAAATAGGTGCTGAAATGCTATTTTTAGCCTTTTTTGACTTAGAAGACTGTGCATTAAGTAATAAGGGGGCAAAAACTATTGTTAATAATAGTAAAAATGCCATTTTTACAATACAAGGCCTGAATTTTACATTAAATTTGTATCCTAGATTTATCACTGGTGCAAAAATAAACTAAAACAGCATTAAGGAACTGATTATGAAGCAAAATAGACTGATTTTAGCAATTACTTTGGGTATTTTAACGATTTTAATGGTGCCAACAGGTAACCTTAAAGCGCAAAACCAAGCAAAAACATTAAAACGTATCGTAATTGACCCTGGACACGGGGGTACTGACCCAGGTGCAAATGGTAGATATTCAACTGAAGCCGCTGTTTCCCTAGCCATTTCTACCAAACTAGCTGAATATATTCATGAATCTTTACCTGACATTGAAGTAGTACTTACAAGAACTACAGATGTTTTTAATTCGGTTGTTGAAAAGGCAAAAATTGCGAATACTGCAAAAGGTGATTTATTTATTTGTATCCATACCAATTCTGCCGACCCAAGTAGAAGTAGAGAAATTGTTGGACATACCACTAAAACGCACACAGTTAAAAAGAATGGTAAGAAAAGAAAGGTATCTGTCGAAGTTCCATTGTATAAAATAACCTATACCCCAAGCACTGCAAGAGGCACAGAGACCTTTATTTATAATGTTGTTAAGTCAGACCAACGCAAGGAAATGGCAAGCGAAGCCGTAGATGATATTGTGGAGAAATTGGACTCCGTTTCGGAACGTCAAATTAATGAATTGAACGCGGCTGATCCTACAAGATCCATGATGACTAGTTTATTAACTCAACAATATTTTCAACGCGCAGCAAGTCTGGCATTGACTATTGAAGAAGAATTTAAAAACTCAGGAAGAATAAGTAGAGAAGCCAAACAAAGACAAAAAGGAATTTGGGTTTTAGCTGCAGTACAAATGCCAGCAGTATTAATTGAAACTGGTTTTATTTCCAATCCCGAAGATGAAGATTATTTAAATAGTGAGGAAGGGCAAAATCAAATATGTGAGGTAATCACGAAATCCCTGATTAGATATAAGAATTCATTAGAAAATCAAAAAAAGTCCAACACCAATTAGCCAATTAATTTAGGTAAATTTGTGTGAGCAGCTAACAATAAACAAGATGAAGGTAAGTAACGAAACCAAAGTAGGCGCTTTAACAATTATTGCAATTACTTTAATTATTTTAGGATTTAACTTTTTAAGAGGCAAAACTATATTTAAGTCTGGCAACTTTATTTATGCAAAATACACAGACACAAAAGGTTTAATTGTTTCTAACCCAGTATTTGTAAATGGCTTTCAAATTGGATCTGTATTTGAAATCGAAAATAAATCTGCTGATCTTTCTCAAATCATTGTTTCCATTAAATTAAATAACGCTTATACGATTCCGAATAATTCTGTTGCAACGATTCAAGACAATCCATTAGGTACCAATAGTATAAATATTGTTTTAGGAGACTCTAAGGTTTTCTTAAAATCAGAGGATACTATTAAAACCGCACCCGCTGCAAGTTTATTAGGCGATTTAATGAACACGCTTTCTCCATTGGGTGAACAAACAAAACAAACTATTAATGAGTTGCAAAAGGTTTTGGTGAATATTAATCAGGTTTTAAATGAAAACAATAAAGCCAATCTTGATGTTGTCATGAAAAATCTTGCTACTACAACCGAGAATTTAAATAAGTCGATGGAGTCTATTGAATCTATGTTGCAAAAACAAAATGGTTCCATAGCTCAAACGGCTAATAACTTAAATAGCTTCACTAAAAACCTAAATGATAACAATAAAAAAATTAATGATATTGTTTCTAATTTAGATAGCACAACGAAGCAAATAAAGGATGCTGACTTGTATAAAACTATAAAAGGAATACAGTCCGCCGTGAATGAACTTTCAATCGCCTTACATACAATTAATACTGGTAATGGCACTGCTGGCAAACTATTATCCGATCCTGCTATTTACAATCAATTACAGAATACCATTAAAAGTGTAAATACTTTGGTGGATGATGTTAAGACACATCCTAAACGTTATATCAATGTATCTGTCTTTGGCAAAAAGGATAAGACCCCTTCATTAACCAAGCCTTTAGCCGACACCGTTAATTAATGAAGAAGCTAGGTATATTTTTATTACTCCTTTGTTGCTTTTCTTATCAATCAAAAGCGCAAACACAATTAGGTGGCACCAATGCCCCTATTGATAGTAATTCTAAATTAATTGAATTTTTATCAGCAGAAACCTACAATGTAAAAAAGAAGGATAGCATGGACTATCTTATTTTAGTGGGCCATGTAAAAATCAAACAAGGTAAAACTTTACTTTTTGGCGATAGTTTAATTCTGAATACCACACTGAATCAACTTGAAGGGTTTGGCAATGTTCATATCAATGATGCAGATAGTGTGCATACCTATGCTGACTATTTAAAATACTTAGGAAATACCAAAAAGGCATTTTTAAGAAAGCATGTTAAGCTAACTGATGGTAAAGGTGTTTTAACAACAGACTCGCTGGATTATGATGTCTCTGTAAAAATTGGCAACTTTAAAAAAGGTGGTAAATTAGTAAGAAACAAAACCACTTTAACCAGTACCGAAGGATATTACTACGGAATTACAAGGGATGTTATTTTTAGAAAGAAAGTGGAATTAAAAGATCCAGAAAGTCATATCACCACTGACACATTAGAATACAATACTTATTCTCAATTATCTAATTTCATAAGTCCCACTAAAATAATTTCTAAATCAAGAATCATACGCACTAAAAATGGAAATTATAATTTAGGTACGCGCAAAGGATATTTATACGAACGATCTTCGATTGATGATAGCACTTATACTTTCATTGCAGATGAAATGGCTATTGATGACTCATTAGGATTAGGAGAATTTAGAGGCAATGCAGTTTATAAATCTAAGGATAGTTTAAGTTTCGATTTAATGGCAAATAATATTAAAACGAACAGAAAAAAAGATGTGTTACTAGCAACTGAATTACCTACCCTGCTTATCAAACAAAAGAAAGATACCTTATACATAACGGCTGACACCTTATATTCAGCAAAAGTGACTGATTTAACGAGGCCATTTAAAACAGCAAGAGATAGTGTAGGAAAAACAACGGATACCTCACTCAATAAATACTTTGAGGCCTTTCCTCATGTGAAAATATATTCTGACTCCCTACAAGCAAAATGCGATAGTTTGTTTTATGCTTTAAGTGATTCAACCATTAGACTCTTCAAAAATCCAATCATTTGGTCCAATAGCAATCAAATAACAGGAGATACCGTTTACATGTTTGTAAATAATAAAAAGCCTGAGCAACTATCCGTTTTCAATAATGCGTTTGCCATTAATCGAGTGGATACTACTAATTACTATAATCAATTAAAAGGAAATAGATTGTCCGCCTGGTTTAATGATGGCAGTTTAACTAAAATGAGAACCAAAGGAGCTGCAGAAAATATTTATTTTGCACTAGATGATAAAAAGAAATTTATTGGCATCAATCATACTTCGGCTCAATCTATAGAAATTGATTTTGAAGATAATGAAGTGGCTAAAGTTAAATTCGTAAATCAACTTGTTGGAAAAATGTCACCACTGGGACAGACGCCTAAAGATGATATGCGTATTAAAGGATTTAAATGGCAGGAAGATTTAAGACCAAAAAGCAAGTTTGAGATTCTTTCTCCAAAGGACTAAACCTCTTTTTCCGACATTAAATAGGCTTTTATAAAGCCATCAATTTCTCCATCCATTACAGGGCCAACATTTCCAACCTCATAATCGGTACGATGATCCTTAATCATTTTATACGGATGAAAAACATAAGATCTTATTTGACTGCCCCATTCAATTTTTTTCTTGGTAGAATTCGTTGCATTTAAAGCTTCTTGTTTTTTGCGCATCTCTTCCTCATACAATCTACTCTTTAACATCTTCATTGCAATTTCACGATTCTCTCCTTGCGTTCTGGATTGTTGACACTCTACAATTATACCTGATGGAATATGTTTTAAACGCACGGCTGTTTCTACCTTATTTACGTTTTGTCCGCCTTTACCACCACTGCGATAAAACTCCCATTCAATATCCGCAGGGCTTACTGTAATTTCTATACTATCATCAATTAAAGGATAAACATACACCGATGCAAAACTGGTATGTCTACGCGCGTTACTATCAAAAGGAGAAATTCTTACTAAACGATGTACGCCTGATTCTGCTTTTAAAAATCCATAAGCAAAAGGTCCATCAAATTGTATAGTGGCAGATTTAATTCCAGCACCATCCCCTTCCTGATAATCCAATGAAGTGACAGTCCATCCTTGCTTATCACCATACATGCTGTACATTCTAAGCAACATTTCGGCCCAATCCTGACTCTCGGTTCCACCAGCTCCTGGATTGATTTGCATAATTGCAGGAAGCTCGTCTTCGGGCTTATTTAAAGTGCTTTTAAACTCTGCATCTTCGATTAATAAAAGAGCTTTATCAAATGCTTCTTTGGTTTCTTGTTCTGTGGCATCACCCCCCTTCCAAAATTCAAATAAGACTGCAAAATCCTCTACACTTGATTCCACATCTTGAAAAAGATGAATCCAATATTCATTCAATTTTATTTCTTTCATGATACCCGTAGCACGGGTGTTGTCATCCCAAAAACCGGGAGACAAAGACATTTGTTTGTCCTGATCTACTTTTTGAATACGATTGTCAACGTCAAAGAAACCTCCTTAGGACACTTACCTGGTCCTTCATGCGCTTAATTTGTTCTATCGTCATGATCAGTTCTATTAAAGCTCCTTAATGGAACTCATTGTTAAAAATATAAAATACGTTTTAAAAAAAACGAATTATTAAAAGTACTACAAGCCTCGTAAGCCGGATTCTGTTTCTAAACTATCATTTATCTAGCCTCACCATTACTGATGAAGTCTTGCTGCCTACCCTGGAACTTGAACGAGTCGCTCTCAAGCGTTCCTATACGTGGCATTACAGCACCCAAGGTTTACCCTATAAAACAATTACTTGTCCTATTCGTGAGCTCTTACCTCACGTTTTCACCTTTTCCCCTTGCGAGGTAGTTATTTTCTGTGGCACTTTCTCTGCCCTCTTGCGAGAACGCCGGCTATTCACCGGTGGGTTACCCTATGCTGTCCGGACTTTCCTTGGTAATTGCTTACCACGATAGCTCGGGTTTGTAGTATTACAAAGGTAGTAATTAAAAATAGGAATTAGTACTCAAAAAAGACTTCCGTAGCCCCATAGCCGTAAAAATCAGAATACTGATTAATAAAGCGCTTTACACCTGGCTTCACTTTTAATAAATCATGTATCTCTTGCTTCAACTTTCCTTTACCAACTCCATGAATAATAATCAAGGATGGTAAATTATTAAGTCGAGCTAATTCAAACCATTTTTCAAATTCCTGTAATTGAAAATGTAAAATTTCGGCATTACTTAAATGGTTATGCCTATCCATTATTTTTTCAATATGCAAATCAATCACTGAACGTGCTTGTTGGATATTTTGTTTGATTTTAGAAACATCATACACTTTATATCCAGCATTGCGCAAAACATCAATAGCTATATGATTGTCTTCCTCTTTATCGGGATAAGTTTCAAATAAAGGATAGCTAATGGTTGCCTTGTCGTCTTCTTTTAAAATTTCAACTTTTTGAAATAATTGCTTAGGTTTTATTTTAACTATCGCTTCAAAATGATCCGCCTTTTTCTTGTGTGGTTCAGTTAATGAAAAATCAATAGAAAAACTAGGACTGTCATTGATATCTTCAAAAGCAATATCATGAATATAAAAATCAGTGAAAGGTGCAATGGTTGATTCAATCGAAAAATTACTTTCGTTGGCAAATGCTTGATCGTAAATAAAATTATAACTCACCCTATTTCGATTGGATAAGAAAATTTTTAAACTATCCACCACTTCATCATTAAAATCATCCAAGCTAAACTTGGGAATGATATTTAACCAAACACCTTCCTCGTCTTTGCTGTCGTTTTTAACTACCTTTTCTTTAGGGATTTGATCAACATAGATTTTTTGAGGAGCAGCTTTTTGGGGAAATAATTTTTTCTCGGTAAATCTTTTGAAGTAAGGGAAATCAATTTGATCCATATAGGCTGGGAACTTTACACCACGCACTTCAATCATCACCATTTTATCATTCATGATTTCAATGATACGCCCTTCCTCATTGCTGTGTAAAACCAATATCTCGTCCCCTATCTGATACTTCACAATTTCTCTTTTAATCTTAAGTAAATGTCGATTTATTATTGATCGCTTAGCTTGGAATGTTTACGTCCATATACTGAATAAAGTACAAGCCCTAATGCCATCCAAATAAAGAACCATAACCAACTTACTGGAGGAATCTCAATCATTAAATACAGGCAGCACATAGCCCCAATAATTGGTATTACAGAATATTTACGCAAAAAGCTAAATAGTGCTACTACGATTAAAATAAATACAAATACTAAATACAATATTTCTTGGTAGCTCTCTGCACCTGTAGTTGAAAATGCAGCTTTGATTCTTCCATATCCAATATAAATAAAAATTGCTGCTAATATTGGTATAATAAATTGACCATTAATATAAGGCAATCTAAATGCTTGACGCTTTGTTCCCTCACTTAATTTAGGCAATACCAATACTCCAAAACATACTAATACAAAGGCAAATAATGTACCAATACTTGTTAAGTCGGTCATTCTACTAATGGACATAAATAAAGAAGGTACCCCAACAAATATTCCCGTTATAATAGTTGCAAAAGCAGGTGTTCCAAATTTAGGATGCACATTTGAAAATTTCTTTGGCAATAATCCATCACGACTCATACTCATCCAAATTCTTGGTTGTCCTAATTGAAAAACCAACAAAACGCTGGTAGTTGCTACGACAGCACTTATTGAAATAATATATCCAATTTTATGCATTCCAATTTTTTCAAAAACAAATGCCAAAGGATCATCAACGGCTAAGTTGGTATAATTAACCATACCCGTCAAAACCAATGCAATTAAAATATATAATACGGTACAAATAATTAAAGAATAAATCATTCCTCTTGGTAAATCACGCTGCGGATTTTTACATTCTTCGGCCGTTGTTGAAATAGCATCAAATCCAATGTATGCATAAAACACAGCGGATACCCCAGCTAACACTCCTTTAAAACCATTGGGCATAAATGGAGTCCAATTAGCAGTATCTACATAAAAGAATCCTAAAATAATTACCCCAATAATGATACATATCTTAAATATCACCATGGCATTGGTACTCTTTTTACTTTCTTTAATGCCTCTATATACCAACATCGTAATTAATACAACAATAATTAATGCTGGCACATTTAATATCACTCTCCAACCACCAATCATTGGCGCATTCGTGATTGCATCATATCCAATTCTTGCTAGCTTGCTAAATGTTTCCTGTGTGCCTCCAGCTTTTAAATGTTGTAATGCTTCGGCATATCCTTGTTCAGCCTGCTCATAGTTTGTCGATAACCATCCAGGTAAATGAATGTGAAAACCTTCCAATAAATTCACAAAATATCCGCTCCAACTAATTGCCACCACAATATTACCAATTGCGTATTCTAAAATTAATGCCCACCCTATAATCCATGCTATTAATTCTCCAAAGGTAACATAGGCGTATGTGTATGCACTTCCTGCAATAGGCACTCTACTTGCAAATTCAGCATAACATAAAGCACTAAATCCACAAGTTACTGCCGTGATAATAAATAATAAGGAAATACCTGGACCTCCATGAAATGCGGCTGTTCCAATTGTAGAAAAAATACCCGCACCAACAACGGCAGCAATTCCCATGAACGTTAAATCCTTAACCCCTAATTCTTTTTTTAATCCACTTGCACTGTGTCCGTCGGTCATCCCAGCTGCTGCATCCTGAACAATTTTATCAATCGATTTCTTTCTGAATAAACTCATTAGAGGGTTTTATTTATTTCTGTTCATTAAATAGTTCGCTAAATCAATGAGCGGTTGCTTTCTTGCACTTACTACTGCAATAGCTTCTAAGTGCTCAAAAGCTTCTTGCATATATTTTGCTTTTAAATCCTCTGCCCATTTTGCAACACCACAAGCATTAAATATCGCCAACACTTTTTCAACCTTATCTTCATTATTAGTAGCCAGTAAAGTATCTAATTCTTTTCTTTGTTCCACATTCGCCACTGACAATGCGTGTAGTAATAAAAATGTCTTTTTATTTTGCTTAATATCACCGCCCACTTCTTTTCCAAAATCAGCAGCATTTCCAAAAGCATCTAAATAATCATCTTGTATTTGAAATGCTATGCCAATCTTTTTACCAAATTCATATAAGTGGTGGCAATTATTTTCACTTGCACCTCCAATGATTGCACCAATTTCTAAACTAGCTGCCAATAAAACAGAAGTTTTTAATGTAATCATATGAATGTACTGATCCATCGTTACATCCTGCATTTTTGAAAAATCCATATCCAACTGCTGACCCTCACAAACCTCTCTTGCAGTTTGATTAAATATTTTTAAAATTTTAGGCAGATAAGAGGGCTGTAAATTTTGTAAGAATTCATAAGCACGGATCAACATTACATCCCCTACTAATAAGGCAGTGTTGGCATCGTATTTTGTATGCACGGTTGGCATGCCTCTACGCAAAGATGCTTCATCCATCATGTCATCGTGCACCAATGTAAAATTGTGAAATAGTTCAATCGCGCGCGCGGCTTGATAAGCATCTTTATGAATGTCGCTAAACAATTCATTGCCTAATAAACACATTACGGGTCGAATTCTTTTTCCGCCTATTTGTAAAAAATATTCGCCTGGCTCATATAAGGAAGCAGGGCTATCCGGAAAATGAGCTGTTTCAAATTGTTTATTGAAATCTGCAGATAATTCTTGGAAACTTAACATACTACAAACCTAACCAAATTTTAGCATTTAATAAACAGTCAATTTTTAGCAAATCCCCTTAATTTTGTGGTACCCCCAAACAATCGTTATGTATAGAAAACATATCACCACCTTCTTGATTTTAAGCTTTATCACTTTAAGTGCTTTTGCTCAAAAATTTACACTAGACAGTACCGTTGATAGACAGCAGCATTTATATGCCGAGGGCTATACCAGTGCCATTGGAGTCAAAATGTTTCCAGGCGCTTTATCTTATAAAAAATTCACTAAAAATAATAAGGCTTTTGAAGCCATTGGCTATGTAACCCTTGATGGGCTTAGCTTATCGGTATTAAAGGAGTTTTATGCACCCATTAACGATGTAGACCAACTCACTTGGTTCTATGGTTACGGTGGTCATTTGGGTATTTGGAGTGATGAATTTAAGAAGACCAATTTAGGTACGAGCAACTCCAATATTGCGGTTGGATTTGATGGTATCATTGGGCTTGATTACAAAATCAAAAACTCGCCTATTAATTTAAGCTTTGATTGGCAACCCTCCTTTAGTATTATACAAGCCTATTTCAAGAATCAAGGAGGCATTGGTGTTAGATATACTTTCTAACAATTAGACGCTAAAACATTAACGGGAAAATGTAGATGATTGTCTTATTTAAGTAAGCTAAATAAAGAATCTACGAACTCATTTTTATCAAATAATAGTAGGTCATTAATTTGCTCTCCTACGCCAATATATTTTACTGGAATTTTGCATTGATGTGCAATAGCCAATACCACACCACCTTTTGCAGTACCATCTAACTTAGTAATAGCCAATGCATTTACATTGGTTACTGCCATAAATTGTTTAGCTTGTTCTAATGCATTTTGACCAGTGGAGCCATCCAATACCAACATAACTTCATGAGGTGCATCCGGCAATTGCTTTTGAATTACACGTTTAATTTTATTTAACTCATCCATTAAATGTGCCTTATTATGCAAACGACCGGCTGTATCAATCAAAACTACATCGGCTTTTTTGGCAATCGCAGACTGAATGGTATCAAAAGCTACAGCACTAGGATCGGAACCCATGCTTTGTTTAACAATAGTAACACCTACTCTTTCGCTCCAAATAGTTAATTGATCAACAGCTGCTGCTCTAAAAGTATCTGCGGCACCTAATACCACTTCGTTACCGGCTGCTTTATAATGATGCGCTAATTTACCAATGGTGGTAGTCTTACCTACCCCATTCACGCCAACCACTAAAATGACATATGGCTTTTTATCAGCAGGTGGAATGAAACCCATTTGATCCACAGGAGCATCCACTAAAATATTAGCAATCTCTGCTTGTAGAATATTATTTAATTCTGATGTAGAAAGGTATTTATCTTTCTTAACGCGTTCTTGAATTTTCTCAATGATAGCAAGGGTTGTATCGACACCCACGTCTGCACCAATCAATGCTTCTTCTAATTGATCTAATACTTCATCATCCACCGAAGTTTTACCAATGATCACTTTGGAGATACGTTCAAAAAATCCCTGCTTGGTTTTCTCTAAGCCCTGATCTAATGTTTCTTTCTCTTTTTTCCCGAATAATTTTCCTAAAAAACTCATAGAACGAAGTTAATAAAAAAAGTCCCAGAGGGACTTTAAAGTCTTTAGAGTTTTTATATCCGGTCTTAAATTTTATTAAGACCGGATATAAAAAAAGCTCCCCTTGTTGGGAAGCTTTCAATATTTTCTGTTACGAAAAGTAAGGACTGAGATTACTTAGCGGCTAAGAATTCAGTTACTTTATCTTTATGAACAATGTTTTCTTTAAAAGTATACGCACCTGTTTTAGGGCTACGGATAGCTTTGATTACTTTTGTCCAGTTTTTAGCTTCAGCAGAAGCTTTTAAATCCTTTACTTTCGAGTTTTTAGATGCTGCTTTTGCCATGATTATTTAATTTCTTTGTGAACAGTTACTTTTTTCAAAATTGGGTTATACTTTTTGAACTCCAAACGATCTGGGGTGTTCTTTTTGTTCTTTGTTGTAATATAACGGCTAGTTCCAGCCATGCCAAAAGTCTTATGCTCTGTGCACTCTAATATTACTTGAACTCTGTTTCCTTTACGTGCCATGATGGTATATTATTATACTTAAATTACTTAATTACTTAGATTTTTTCGCCTGCTGCTCTTAATTCTTTAACAACTGCGCCTAAACCATTTTTGTTGATTGTTCTTAAAGCATCAGTAGATACTTTTAAGGTAATCCAACGATCTTCTTCTGCATAAAAGAAACGCTTCTTTTGCAAATTTGGAAGAAAACGACGTTTAGTTTTGATATTAGAATGCGATACGCTGTTTCCAGTCATCGGTTTCTTTCCTGTTATCTGACATACTCTAGCCATGAGAAATAATTTTTTACGGACGGCAAAGGTAACTAAATATCCCTTACTATCCCATTTTTTTTAAGTTTTTTTATTCTAAACGCTGAAATTGGTCTAAATATTGCTAAAACCTTGAAAATCTTAGCCTTATATTCCTCCCAAAATCCTTAAGAATACATTTCCGCCCTTAATTCCTGTACTCTTTTATCTTCCATATATTCGTCAAAGGTCATTAAACGGTCAATGATCCCTTTTGGCGTTAATTCTATCACCCTGTTTGCCACAGTTTGCATAAAGGTATGGTCATGAGAAGTCATTAAAACGATACCTGGATAGTTTTGACATCCTTCGTTAAAGCTTTGGATACTTTCCAAGTCCAAGTGATTCGTTGGCTGATCCAATACCACCACATTTGGGTTTTGAAGCATCATTTTGCTCACCATGCATCTTACTTTCTCTCCTCCACTTAATACGTCTGTTTTTTTCATTACATCGTCACCACTAAATAACATTTTACCTAGGAAACCTCTGATAAATGGCTCGTCGGCATCCGTTACATGTGAAGGAACAAATTGTCTTAACCAATCCATTAAAGTTAAAGGCTTAACAAACTCTTCGTTATGCTCCATTGGCAAATAAGCCTTGGTAATCGTAGTTCCCCATTCAAAAGTTCCGCTATCTGCTTGACCTGCTTCGTTGATGATTTCAAAAAAGTAAGTAACCGCTAATGGATCCTTACTTAAAAATGCAATCTTATCGTTTTTACTTACTGAAAAAGTAACGTCCTTAAATAAGGTACGACCATCTACTTGTTTTTGTAAACGCTCTACATTTAAAATTTGATTTCCCACTTCGCGTAATGGCTGAAAGATAATACCAGGGTACTTTCTATTAGATGGTTCAATTTCTTCGATTGTTAATTTCTCTAACGCTTTTTTACGAGAAGTTGCTTGCTTACTCTTACTTGCATTCGCAGAGAAACGAGCAATAAAGTCCAATAATGCAGCACGCTTTTCTTCGTTCTTTTTATTCTTATCACTCATTTGACGCGCCATCAATTGAGATGACTCATACCAGAATGAATAGTTACCACTAAATGTTTTAATCTTTGAACGATCCACATCCGAAACGTGTGTACATACCGTATCTAAAAAGTGACGGTCGTGACTCACTACCAATACAATATTTTCGTAGTCTGCTAAAAAGTTCTCTAACCAACCAATGGTTTCAATATCCAAACCGTTGGTAGGCTCATCCAGTAATAAGATGTCAGGATTTCCGAACAATGATTGCGCTAACAATACACGCAATTTAAAGTTACTAGGAATGTCCTTCATTAAAGACTGATGCATATCTTCCTTCACTCCTAAATCGCTTAATAAACTAGCCGCATTACTCTCTGCTTCGTATCCACCCATTTCACCAAATTCAGCTTCTAACTCTCCTGCTTTTAATCCATCTTCCTCTGTAAAATCTTCCTTTGCATATAAAGCATCTTTCGCATGCATTACATCCCACATACGCTTGTGTCCTTGCATTACCGTATTCAAAACAGTTTGCTCATCAAACTCAAATTGGTTTTGTTTTAAGAAAGACATACGCTCACCTGGCGTAATTTCCACTGAACCTTTTGTAGGCTCAATTTCACCACTTAATATTTTAAGAAATGTTGACTTTCCTGCTCCATTGGCACCAATAATACCATAGCAGTTTCCTTTGGTGAAGCTAATATTCACTTCATCAAACAAGACCCTTTTACCAAAGGATAAAGTAATGTTTCTAGCACTAATCATATTTGTACATTAATTTGAGGTCGCAAAGTTAAGCAAATTAAGCTTACCAATTAGAACGGGCTGTTGCAGACACCGAAAGATCATCAAATGCGCCCGCCAAGTATTTATAATGCGCTGTAATTGCTATCATGGCTGCATTGTCGGTACAAAATTCAAACTTAGGAAGATACACTTTGGATTGTGTCTTTTTACCAAGTTCCTGCACCCCTGCTCTTAGCCCTGAATTAGCACTCACCCCTCCAGCAATACATATTTCACGTATGCCTGTTTGCTGAATCGCCTTCTTTAATTTTTTCATCAAAATTTCAACAATGGTATATTGAACAGAAGCACATAAATCATTTAAATTGGCTTGAATAAATCCAGGTTCTTGCTTTTGTATAAAATATAAAACACTTGTTTTTAAACCACTAAAAGAATAGTTTAACTCAGGCACTTGAGGCTTAGCAAATTCAAAAGCTTTTGGATTTCCTTGTTGGGCTAATTTATCCAACACTGGGCCACCAGGATAAGGCAAGCCTAATATTTTAGAAATTTTATCAAAGGCCTCACCCGCTGCATCATCAATGGTTTCGCCAAGAATAATTAAATCAGCAGGACTATTACATTGTACAATTTGTGTATGACCACCGCTCACCGTTAAACATAAAAAAGGGAAACTTGGTTTATTGTCATCAATTAAATTCGCCAACACATGCGCTTGCATATGATGTACTGATATCAAGGGTTTGCCAAGGGTAAGTGCCAAAGATTTTGCAAATTGCGCGCCTACTAATAAGGATCCAATTAACCCTGGTGCTTGTGTAAATGCGATGGCATCTAATTGAGCTAATCTTTCAGCATGCGATAAATTAGGGAAAGCAGTTTTAAGCGACTCATCTACAACAGGCACAATATTTTCCATATGTGCACGACTTGCTAATTCGGGTACCACACCCCCATATTTTTCATGCACTGCTTGATTGGCAATATAATTTGATAGTATTTTACCCTCTAAAATTACAGATCCCGCCGTCTCGTCACAAGAGGACTCAATAGCTAATATCGTGATTGGTTTTGTAGACACAGCGCGAAGTTAATTAAAACGCTGAGTTTAAAATTAGTTAAGCGAAAAATCAACGAATTACTTTGTTCTTATTGCTTCCACCGGATTCATTTTAGCAGCAATGGAAGCTGGAATAATTCCAGATATTACCCCTAAAATAATACAGATACTTAAAGCAAGGAAAACAATACCCGGTGCAATAAATATAGGAAAAGGAAGCACCGCGCCAAGCGCTACCGTGAGCAACCAAACTAGTAAAAGTCCTACAAGTCCTCCAATGATGCATAAAAATGCACTTTCTAAAAGGAACTCATATAGTATAGTACTGCTCTTTGCCCCAATGGCTTTTTTAAGACCAATTTGACTCGTTCTTTCTCTAACGGTTACGAACATAATATTGGCAACTCCAAACGCACCTACTAATAATGATAAGCCTGCAATGGCCCAGCCACCTTGATTAATAGCGCCAAACACACTTTCAATTTGATCCTTAAATTGAGCTACGTCATTACATGTAAAATTATCTTCTTGAGTGGGACTTAATTTTCTTAACTGACGCATGATTCCATTTAATTCATCCTGCAAAGCTTTGGAAGGTATACCAGGCTTAGCTTGTACCATGATGTATGGATTGTTTTGGTCAGGATTAAATATGGAAGCATAATATCCATAAGGCACGATCACCGTTTTATCATAGTCAAATCCACCAATCATGGAGCTACCCTGCTTTTCCACAATGCCAACCACTTGCAAACGTCTTCCACCATAGGTAATGGTTTTTCCTAATGCCTTTTCGGGCTTTCCATATAACTCTTCGGCAACTTTATTACCAATTACGGCATAAGGCACTCCACGAGTAAAATCTGTTTCGTTAAAATACCTTCCGGTACCTACATTAAAAGTTTGGATTTTATTAAAATCACTGGTAACCCCATATAAATTAACCCCTTTTAAATTGTTTTCTTCATAGGAAAAAGTAGCACTCGTGGAAACAAAAAAGGCAATATTGGAAGCTAAACTTGATCTTTTTTGCACAAATTCCATCTCATTAATCTTCATGGAAGGTCGTTTTACAAACTTCCACCAAGGATATTCAGGGCCTCCATTATAATCCCATTTATCTATAAAAATGGTGTTGTTGCCCAAGCCAGATAAATCATTGCTAATTTTTGTCTTTAAACTATCGATTGTAGCCAATACCCCGATGATACAAAATATACCAATGGTGATACCAAATAAAGATAGAAAAGTCCTTAATTTATTGACTTTTAGCTCTTGTAAAGCCATTTTGAAGCTATTCCATAATATGCCCAACACTTTTATCATGAAGTAAAAATAGGCCAAATCCCGATTTGCTAATTTTTTTTATGCAAAAGGTCAATAACTTATATAAATGCACAAATTGTTAAGGTATTTAGAATTAATGCTTAAAATGATTCAAACGTTTGATAGCTAGTATTAATTTCCTGCTTACTTTTGCAGCGATTTTTAAATCATTAACTATATGAGCTTCAAACACATGTTTACATCCTCAGTGGGGAAAAAATTAGTAATGGCATTCACGGGTATTTTCTTAATTCTATTTTTAGTAGTTCACGCAGGTCTTAATGCTTGTATCTGGGCAAACGACAATGGATTAATGTTTAATAAGGCTGCACACTTTATGGGCAGTTTTGTGGTGCCACGTGTATTAGAAATTGGCCTATTCCTTGGTATCTTTTTACACATCATTCAAGGGTACATGTTAACACTTGAAAACAGAAGTAAGAGATCAGTTGGTTATGCAGTTAATTATTCAAAAGGAAGTAAATGGTATAGTCGTAATATGGCTATTTTAGGTACTTTACTTTTAATGTTTTTAATTATGCATATCTACCATTTTTGGACACCAAGTAGATTGGGTGGAGTTGGTAATATTCAAGGTTTAAAAACATTTGAATTAAACGGTACAGAGTATCATAATTTATATGCCGAAATGCAAGCAGTGTTTCAAAATCCATTGGTAGTTTTATTATACGTTTTGGCTTGTGGGTCACTTGCATATCACTTAGCACATGGATTCCAAAGTGCATTCAAAACAATTGGAATTCATAATAGAAGATATCATGCGATCATTAGTTCAATTGGATATGGTTTCGCGATTTTAATCCCATTGGCTTTTGCAATGATGCCTATTAGTTTTTATTTTAATCTAGTAAAATAAAACTCAAACAAAAATTCTACACTTTAGATAAAAGATTCAATATGTTAAACTCAAAAATACCTGCAGGAAACTTAGATGACAAATGGGTAGACTACAAAGGTCATTGTAAATTAGTGAACCCTGCGAATAAGCGTAAAATGGAAGTGATTGTAGTAGGTACTGGCTTGGCTGGTGCAAGTGCTGCAGCTTCATTAGGAGAATTAGGATATAAAGTAAAAGCATTTTGCTTTCAAGATAGTCCACGTCGTGCACATAGTATCGCTGCACAAGGTGGAATTAACGCTGCTAAAAACTATCAAAATGATGGTGATAGCGTGTTTAGATTATTCTATGATACTATCAAAGGTGGTGACTACCGTGCACGTGAAGCAAACGTACATCGTTTAGCGGAAGTGAGTGGTAATATCATTGACCAATGCGTTGCACAAGGTGTTCCATTTGCACGTGAGTACGGTGGATTATTAAGTAACCGTAGCTTTGGTGGTACGCAAGTACAAAGAACTTTTTATGCTGCTGGTCAAACAGGTCAGCAATTATTAATTGGTGCTTACCAAGCCTTAGAGCGTCAAGTAGCTTTAGGTAATGTAACTATGTATTCTCGTCACGAGATGTTAGATGTGGTTAAAATTGATGGTAAAGCAAAAGGAATTATTGCACGTAATTTAATAACTGGAGAATTAGAAAAACATTTTGGATACGCAGTATTGTTATGTACTGGTGGATACGGTAACGTATTTTATTTATCAACCAATGCAATGGGTTCAAATGTAACTGCTGCATGGAAAGCGCATAAGCAAGGTGCTTATTTTGCAAACCCATGTTTCACACAAATTCACCCTACTTGTATTCCAGTTTCTGGTGATCATCAGTCTAAATTAACATTAATGTCTGAGTCATTAAGAAATGACGGACGTATCTGGGTTCCAAAAGCAAAAGGAGATACACGTAAACCAAATGAAATTCCTGAAGAAGAAAGAGATTATTATTTAGAGCGTCGTTATCCAGCATTCGGAAACTTAGTACCACGTGACGTTGCGTCTCGTGCAGCAAAAGAAAGATGTGATGCGGGTTACGGTGTAGGTACTTCAAAGCAAGCAGTATATTTAGATTATGCTGCAGCGATTGAAAGATATGGTAAGATTGAAGCAAGCAAGCAAGGTTTACACAATGCAAGCAAGGAAGAAATTATCGTAATGGGTAAGGAAGTTGTGAAAGAGAAATACGGTAACTTATTTGATATGTACGCAAAAATCACGGGAGAAAATCCATACGAAGTGCCAATGCGTATATACCCAGCAGTACACTATACAATGGGTGGCTTATGGGTTGATTATGAATTACAAACTAATATTCCTGGCTTATTTGCATTAGGAGAAGCTAACTTTAGCGACCACGGTGCCAACCGTTTAGGTGCATCCGCTTTAATGCAAGGTTTAGCAGATGGATACTTTGTGATTCCTTATACTTTAGGAAACAATTTAGCAGATGAAATTTACAACGCTCCTATCCCAACTTCACATCCTGCATTTGAAGCTGCAGAAAAAGCAGTTGCTGAGCGTATTGCAAAATTGAAAAATATCAATGGTAAACAATCTGTAGAAAGCTTCCACAAGCGCTTAGGTAAAATTATCTGGAATGAATGTGGCATGTCAAGAAGTGAAGCTGGATTAAAAAAGGCAATAGCAGATGTACAAGCTTTGAAAAAAGAATTCTGGAGCGATGTAAGAATCCCAGGAGAAATTAACGAATACAATCCTGAATTAGATAAAGCAAATCGTGTTGCGGACTTTATTGAATTAGGTGAGTTAATGTGTGTAGATGCATTGAACAGAAACGAAAGTTGTGGTGGTCACTTTAGAGAAGAATACCAAACACCAGATGGTGAGGCATTAAGAGATGACGAAAATTATATGTACGTTGCTGCATGGGAAGCAACAGGTGAACATCAATGGCAGCTTCATAAGGAAGAATTAAAGTATGAAGTCATCAAACCTTCTCAACGTAACTACAAATAATCTTAACAAATTTAACTACCAGTTTTAATCTAATAATATGGCACACAATAATTTGAATTTAAAGTTGAAAGTTTGGCGTCAAAAAAACGCAAACACTACAGGTGCTTTTGTAAAATATGATGTGAATGATATCTCTGATGAAATGTCTTTCTTAGAGATGTTAGATGTATTGAATGAAAAATTAATTACTACAGGCGAAGAGCCAATTGCATTTGACCATGATTGTCGTGAAGGTATTTGCGGTATGTGTTCATTGTATATTGATGGAAAACCACACGGTCCTTGGCAAGCAAATACTACTTGTCAATTACACATGCGTGCTTTTAAAGATGGCGATACCATCACTATTGAACCATGGAGATCTAACGCCTTCCCTATTGTTAAAGACTTAACTGTAGACAGAGGTGCATTTGATAGAATCATTCAAGCAGGTGGTTATGTAAGTGTAAACACAGGTAATGCAGTAGACGGAAACAGTTTACCAATTAATAAGGATGATGCTGATGCTGCTTTTGCAGCGGCAATGTGTATTGGTTGCGGTGCATGTGTTGCAGCTTGTAAAAACAGTTCTGCAATGTTGTTCTTAAGTGCGAAAGTTTCTCACTTAGCTCAATTACCTCAAGGTGAGCCAGAAAGAAAATCACGTGTATTAAACATGGTTGCTCAAATGGATAAAGAAGGATTTGGATCATGTACCAACACTAGCGCTTGTGAAGCAGCTTGTCCAAAAGAAATCTCTATCGCAAATATTGCACGTTTAAATAAAGAGTATTTAAGAGCAGGTTTAACACAAGAATAATTTTGATTTAACGAAATACTACAAAGGCAATCATTTAGGTTGCCTTTTGTATTTTAACACTATTATATAAAAATGGCCAACACCTATTTCCAATTTAAACAATTTACAATTCATCAGGAACATACTGCCATGAAGGTTTGTACGGATGCTTGTTTATTTGGTGCATGGCTTGCAACGGATGCTCCTATTTTAAACGCTAACAACATTTTAGATATTGGAACTGGTACTGGATTATTAAGTTTAATGATTGCTCAAGCGAAATTTTCAGTCACTGAAACTTCATCCTCTTTAAATATTTCTTCTGCTAAAAATTCTTCCGAAAAAATAGCTTCCGAAAAAATTACAGCTGTAGAGATTGAATCGGAAGCTGCTAAAGAGGCAAGCTCTAATATTGAAGCAAGTCCTTGGAAAGAAAATATAATTGTAGAAAATACCTCAATCCAAGCATTTGGAAATATCCTATCGGAAATTAATTCCAAAAATACGTCCGAACATAATGATGAATTAAAATTCGATTGTATCATTTCCAATCCTCCATTTTTTGAAGGCGATTTACAATCCCCCAATGCCAATAAAAACCTTGCATCACATAGCACTGCCCTACCATGGCAGGATTTATTAATTCATGTTGATAGATTATTGAAATCTGAAGGATTTTTTTATGTTTTAATACCAGCTTTACGTGCTTATACCATGCAAAAATTAGCTGCCGAAAAAGGAATTGAACTTGTTGAAGAAGTGGTCGTTTTTAATGCAGCAAAACAAAAACCATTTAGAGTTTTACAAAAGTTTCATAAGACAAATAATTCTGTAAAAGAAATTAAGCGTAGTAATTTTATCATTAAAGATGCTGAGAACAATTACACTGAAACCTTTGTGGAATTACTTAAACCCTACTATTTGCATTTATAAATGGGAACTTTTCCTTCTTTAATAAGTCCTTATTGATGCATTTGCCTACTTTTATAATGAATACAAAATATAACAATGAACTATTTTGAATTATTTGGATTACCTATTGCATTTACAACAGATAAAAATCAGTTGAGAACTGCCTTTATGAATATCCAAAGAGCATCTCATCCGGACAAGTTTGCACAAAGCAACGAGCTAGAACAAGAACTTGCATTGGAGCAATCAGCCATGGCCAATAAAGGATTCACTTTATTGAATAACAATGAACAGTTACTACCCTATGTTTTAGAAATAACTGGCCATATCGTACCTGATGAAAAATATAATTTAGCCCCTGATTTTTTAATGGAGATGATGGAACTAAATGAAGGCTGGATGGATGCAGATACCGAGGAGCAAAAGCAAAATATATTAGACCAAATTAATACCCTTAAAAATGACATTTTTAGCCCGATTAAAGCGTATTTGGAAGCTAATAGCATCATTGATATTCCCCAAGAAGCAATGCTGCAAATAAAGGACTATTACTACAAGAAAAAATACCTTGACCGTATTTTGGAAGATTTCCACCATTAACGTAATATTGCATCCCGCCTGGATAACTAGCTTATCCGAATAATAATGCCCAGATGGCGGAACTGGTAGACGCGCTAGACTCAAAATCTGGTTATCGCAAGGTAGTGCAGGTTCGATTCCTGTTCTGGGCACAAACCCTGTCACGAAAGTGACAGGGTTTTTTAATGCAAGACAACGTCGGGAGCTTGCTCACGAAAGTTGACGAGCATTAAAAAACACAACGAAATGCATCGCATTTTGTTGAAAGGGTTTGGGTACGCCCCTCGTTGAAGTATAGGAAGTCGGCGAACAAAGTGAGCCGACAGTCCTGAAAACTAACTAAATAAGATTTTCTAAATCATTTTGATCTTTAGATCTGTTAGCTGCCATTTTAGCTTTAATCAGATCATCTTTATTAATTGTTCTAATAGACAAGTCCTCATCTGAAAAAAATACTGCATTTGTAAAAGCAATACTAAAATCCAATCCTTTAATATTAACCATAATATCAATAGCAGCAGGAGGTTTGCCAAAAGTAAAAACATCCCAATTTGGATGATTTAAAAAATTTTCTATACTCATATCAAATAATGGCATACCAAAATCTGAAAAAGCTTTTGAAATTTTAATATAATTTTCTTTGGTTCTTTCAACCCAAATATCCATATCACCAGTAGTTCTTGAATAACCATGCAATATAACAGAATATCCACCTACTAGAATATAATTAACTTTGTTATTATTTAAAGACTTTAAGAAGTCACGAAAATCGTCATTAAATATATTGCCCATTATTTATTTCTAGATCTTGATTTAAAACAAGTTCTATCTAATTTAGGAGGATTATTAATATCAAAATTATAAGCAACACTATTTAAATAATTAGCAATCTTCAATCTTTCTTGCCAAGTTAATTGTTGATAATGAATGGCATGATTAGATGCTTCATTAACTGTTTGTGCTTTAAAGGAAGTTCTATCTAATTTATAAGATTGCATATTCAAATATAGGACATTTAAATATATAATAGAATTCTAAACATCTTTTGGTTTAGTTCGGATATATCCTAAGTTAAAATAAAAATCCCTATCTTAATAATATGAAAACCATTCACTCCAGATTATTTACAATAATTCTAGCAACAATCATTTCAATAAGCAGCTCTGCCCAAACCGACACCTCTTTCCATATCATACAACTTCCAATCATCTATTCAAAAGAAAGAACGGATTTAAGTATTGAGTATTTAAAAACAAGACATGGAATTACGCAGCCGACTCCCACTATCAACCCTAAAATGATTGTATTACATTTTACAGGATTTGGCACCATTAAAACGATTCATGAATATTTTAACTCCCCAACCATTGAAGAAAGTAGACAAATTAACAAAAAAGTAAGCGCCTTAAATGTAGGCTCTCATTATTTAATTGATAGAGACGGAAGCATTTATCAACTGATTCCTGACACCCTATTAGCTAGACATGTGATTGGTTTAAACTATTGTGCCATTGGTGTAGAAAATATAGGAAGTGAAAAGGAACCTTTAACGGAGGCACAAATTATTTCAAATGCAAAATTGGTTCGACATCTATCTTCAAAATATAAAATAGAATATTTAATTGGTCACGAAGAATATATAAAATTCAGAAATTCAAATATCTGGAAAGAAACAGATCCAAAATATATTACAATCAAAACTGACCCAGGCAAAAGCTTTATGGAAGGTGTAAGATATTTAACTAAGGACTTGAATTTAAAATCAAACCCTTAGTTAAAAACTTGAATTTACTCTCCTCCCACTATCTTACTTGTACTTCGGTATAAATAGTTCTCATAAATATGTCTGCGTGCAAATCTATCTGGCGTATCCGAATTAACTAGCTTCACATAAATTGCTTTAGGAACTCCATAATATTCATACTCATTCCCATCAGAAAATACCACACGCAAAATTTCAGATTTATATTCAAAATCATCAATGCTTGCTTCAGAAATGGTAGCAGTATATTCAGTGATTGTAGCTGCATGTGTTTCAGGATGAACACTTACTAAAAAATGATAGGAAGCAATTAGTTTAGTTGACTTTTCTTCGGCCATCTTTTTGGACTCCTCACTGTCTTGAAATTTATCAGGATGCCACTCCATCATAATCTTACGGTACACTTTCTTTAAGTCACTTAAAGTAGCTTTATCATCCACCCCTAAAATGGCTCTATGCCTCTCAATTCGCTTCATTATTAATAATTATAAGGCGCGAAAATACATCCAAAATATGAGGCTACCAAAAAGCCCCCCGTTTCCGGAGGGCTCACTAAAACCTTATCAATGAATCGGTTAAAAATCCGAGTCGCTTATTTTACTTCTTCAAACTGAGCGTCTTCAACATGGTCGCCCGCGTTGCTTCCACCAGCTTGACCAGCGTCAGCTCCTGGAGCCGCACCTGCATTTGCACCTTCCGCTTGAGCTTTGTAAATTTCTTCACTAGCAGCAGTCCATGCAGCGTTCATAGCTTCTAAAGCAGTGTTAACTTGTGCAACGTCTTGTGCTTGGTGAGCGGCTTTCAAGTTTTCTAAAGCTGATTCAATAGGCGCTTTTTTATCTGCAGAGATCTTATCACCAAACTCTTTCAATTGCTTTTCAGTTTGGAAGATTAAGCTATCTGCTTCGTTTAATTTATCAACTCTTTCTCTTTCTGCTTTATCAGATGCTTCGTTGGCTTTTGCTTCGGCTTTCATTTTT